>Ga0194063_10000456_pt1 | contig 29916 bp, 22 predicted proteins | sample SepL3720m_MetaG_FD_155459 | JGI IMG/M metagenome (GOLD analysis project Ga0194063, IMG submission 155459) | Anoxic zone freshwater microbial communities from boreal shield lake in IISD Experimental Lakes Area, Ontario, Canada - Sep2016-L373-20m | ecosystem: Environmental > Aquatic > Freshwater...
TATACGCTCAAGTTTTTCAATTTGAATTGTAAATCATGCCTTTCATGATGAAGGTCATTTTTTGCATTATTTATATGAAATAGCTTTGTTATAAGTTTGAAAGCGTAGCGATGGGGGTTTCCAGAACATGCTAATAAAAGTTGCCCGGAGCTTTGATCGTTCGATTCAAATCTTCTAACAACAATTACTATGAAACAGGATTCAACGCTTCCGAATCTTGAGGGCTCTGCCTCAGATCCCAGGGTTAAATTATTAGCTGCAAAAATCAAGAAGGAAAATTATCGGCCCGATGCGCTTATCGAAATTTTGCACACAGCGCAAAATGCCTATGGGTATTTACCAATAAATGTATTGAAGTATATCACCAAAGCTTTAAGGCTTCCTCCTTCTAGGGTATTCTCAACCGTTAGTTTCTATCATTTTTTTTCATTGAAATCAAAGGGCGAGCACACCTGCTTAGTTTGTACAGGAACGGCCTGTTATGTAAAGGGAGCGGCCGCCTTGTTGGATGCCATCGAAAAAAATTTCGGGTTAAAGCCTGGTCAGGTTTCAGCTGATAATAAACTAGGTGTACAAATGGCCAGATGTATTGGTGCATGTGGATTGGCTCCAGCGGTAGTATTAGATGAAGAAGTGATTGGCAAAATTTCTGGGCCAGCATTAATCAATAAAATCAACGCAAAAACGCAGGCAAAATGAATATGCAGGAATTAAAATTAGCAAGGGATAAGGCGATTGAAAAAAAAGGATCCTACAAACAAAGAATTGCAGTTTGTTGTGGAGCTGGTTGTATCTCTTCCGGTGCAGATGAGTTACTAAAAAAATTACAGTCCGAAATTAGTGAAAGGGGTTTGCAAGAAGAAGTAGAGATAGTTCCAACTGGTTGTATGGGCCCCTGCAATCAAGGCCCATTACTGAAATGCTTACCCGAGCATACAATTTATCAAAAAGTGGATTGTAACAACATTGCAGCTATTGTGAAAAATCAGGTAGTAGAGAAAAAGCCCTTAGAAGAGCTGTTGCTATTTGCTGATTTTCATGAAAAGCCTTTTGTGAATGCATTGGAGGACCCTTATTTTAAAAAGCAACTGAAAATTGCTTTAAAAGATTGTGGTGATATAAATCCTGAATCACTGGAAGATTATCTAACAGTAGATGGTTATCAGGCTTTGAGTAATGTTTTGTTGCAATGTTCTCCTGAGGAAGTGATTGCGGAAGTAAAGCAAAGTAGGATGCGTGGCAGGGGTGGTGCAGGATATCCCACTGGCTTAAAATGGGAAACTGTTTATAAATATGTGAGTCCTCAAAAATATATTATCTGCAATGGCGATGAAGGAGATCCAGGTGCCTTTATGGACAGAAGTGTATTAGAGGGCAATCCCCATAGAGTATTAGAAGGAATGGCCATCGCAGGATATGCGGTTGGTGCTAGTAAGGGGTATGCCTATATACGAGGCGAATATCCATTGGCAATCAAAAGGTTTGAAATGGCAATCAAACAGGCAAAAAAAGCAGGCTTACTTGGTTCGTCTATTCTTGGTAGTGAGTTTTCATTTGAAGTGGAAGTGAGAATAGGCGCAGGCGCATTTGTCTGTGGCGAAGAAACGGCTTTGATTGCTTCTATTGAGGGGAAAAGAGGAACACCGAGACCACGGCCTCCATTCCCAGCAGAATCAGGCTTATGGGGCAAGCCTACTTTAATTAATAATGTAGAAACATTTGCTGGAATTGTACCTATTATTTTACAGGGTGGTGAATGGTACAGTGAAATAGGCACAGCAAAAAGTGCTGGCACCAAAGTTTTTGCATTAGCTGGCAAAATCAATTATGCTGGATTGATTGAAGTGCCCATGGGAACCAGCCTGCGTGAAATAGTGTATGATATTGGAGGCGGAATACAGGGGGGAGGTCAGTTTAAAGCTGCTCAAACAGGAGGCCCATCGGGCGGCTGTATTCCTGTAGCTCATCTCGATGTGAAAATGGATTATGAATCATTGACTGCATTGGGGTCTATCATGGGATCTGGCGGCTTAATTATAATGGATGATGCCGCCGACATGGTGGATGTGGCAAGGTTCTTCATGGAATTTTGCATGGATGAAAGTTGTGGAAAATGTGTTCCTTGTAGAGTGGGGACCAAGATGATGCACGATTTATTAAAAAAACTGGCAGATAAAAAAGGGACTTCTATTGATTTGGAAAGGCTGGAGGAATTAGCAGAGTATGTAAAAGAGACAAGCCTTTGTGGACTTGGTGCTTCTGCACCTAATCCTTTATTGAGCACCCTCCGACATTTCCGACATGAGTATGAAAATAGTATTAATGATAAATAATTCACAGCGTAGGATTGCACATTAATAAATTAATTTATGACGACCATTACAATAGATATCAATGATGTAAAATTTCAGGCGGATGCGGGTAAAACAATCTTGGAAGTTTGCAAAGAAAATAGCATCCCTTTATTAACGATGTGTCACTTAAAAGGCTTGACAGATATTGGCGCTTGCAGGCTTTGTCTGGTAGAAATTGAAGGCGTCAATAAATTGCTTTCTGCCTGTACTACCAAAGTGGCTGCCAACATGGTCATACATACACAAACGGAAAAGCTTAAACGATATCAGCGCATTACCACAGAATTAATTTTCGCAGAACGAAATCATGTTTGTTCGGTTTGTATTGCCAATGGCCAATGCGAATTGCAAGCCTTGGGTTATGCAGTGGGACTAGATCATATAAGGTATCCATTTTTATTTCCTACCTGTGAAGTAGATACATCTCACCCATGGTATGTAATGGATCACAATCGTTGTATCATGTGTACTAGGTGTGTTAGAGTTTGTGCTGAGGTAGAGGGTGCATTCAATTGGGATGTAATGAATAGAGGAAATCAGGTTCGCATTATTTCAGATTTTAATACGCCCTGGGGTGAATCTAGTACCTGTACATCATGTGGTAAGTGTTTGCATGCTTGTCCAACAGGTGCCATCTGGCCAAAAGCAATGGCACAAGGTCAGTTGAAAAAGAATCCAGGTATGATTGACGAACTGGTAGAAAAAAGGAAAATGAATTTATAATATTTAAATAATAGCAATGGAAAGGAAAAAAATAGCTACAGTATGGTTGGGGGGATGCTCGGGTTGCCATATGTCTTTGTTGGATATAGATGAAAGAATACTTGATTTAGTTAAAATGGCAGATATTGTAAAGAGCCCGATAGTGGACGGCAAAGATTTTCCTGATGTGGATATTGCCCTGGTAGAAGGGTCCGTAACCAGTGATGAACATTGGAATGAAATAAAGCATATTCGAAAGCATAGTAAGATTTTGATTGCATTGGGCGATTGTGCAGTGATGACCAATGTAACAGGCATGCGTAATTATTTTCCATTGCAGGATGTGATGGACACTGCTTATTTGAATGCTATTAGTAATGATGGCGAAGGCAAAGCGCCCAATCATCCTGCATTATTAAAATTAAATGATAAAGTGGTGCCTTTACAGGAAGTTGTAAATGTAGATGTAGTCTTGCCAGGTTGTCCACCAGATGCGGATACTATTTTTTATGTATTGATGGAATTATTGAATGATCGTCAACCTAATTTAAGTGAAGTTAAAAAACTGAAATATGGCTAATACTGAAAAAAGAACTATTTATATATCCCCAGTCACAAGAATAGAGGGCCATGCTAAAATTTCATTACAATTGGATGAAAATGGCCGAGTAGCTGATGCTCAGTTTCATGTTAATGAATTTAGAGGATTCGAAAAATTCTGTGAAGGGAGGATGTATACGGAAATGCCCACCATTACCCCTAGAATTTGTGGTATCTGCCCAACCAGTCATACATTGGCTAGTGTGAAAGCTTGTGAAATGATACAGGGGATTCAACCTACTTATACAGCTCAATTGCTTCGAAGATTGATGCATATAGGCCAAAACTTATCTTCTCATGCACTTTCTTTTTTTCATCTATCCGCACCTGATTTTTTATTGGGGTATGATAGTGATCCTGCTAAGAGAAATATTGTAGGAATTGCAGAAAAATTTCCTGACCTAGCCATTCGAGGAATTCGACTTAGAAAATTCGGACAAGAAATCAGTGAAAGAATCACTGGAAAAAAAATTCATATCATGGGTATTGTACCTGGTGGTATGGCTTTTCCATTGACAAGTGAAAATAAAAAAGCCTTACAAGATTGGATACCTGAAGCGAAGGAAACCGTATTGATAGGATTAAGCATCATTAAAAAATTTCATGAGGAAAATGCTGCAATGGTTCAAAGTTTTGCTACAGCACCAACGATGTATTTAGGAACAGTAGGTAAGGAAGGCGAACATGAATTGTACGACGGAAAACTTCGTTTTATTGATGCAGAGGGAAATATATTACAGGATCAATTGGATCCAGCCAATTACCTTGATTATATTGCTGAAAGATCCGTTGATTGGTCTTATTTAAAATATCCTTATTATAAGCCTTATGGAATTGAAAAGGGTATTTATCGAGTAGGTCCACTGGCAAGACTAAATGTAGCCAGTAAAATGAAAACGCCTTTGGCACAAAAGGAATTTGAATATTTTAAATCAATGAACCCTGGTAAACCCGTTCATGGTAGTTTTTATTTTCACTATACTCGTTTGATTGAAGCCTTGGGTGATGTTGAAATTGCTGAAGAAATTTTGCGTGATTCTCAACTAACGTCAACGCATATACAGCATCATGGCAGATGGAATTATGCCGAAGGTATCGGAAGCTCTGAAGCGCCTAGAGGTACCTTGTTTCATCATTACAAAACAGACGAAACGGGAAAATTATTAAAAGTAAATCTACTTATTGCTACAGGGCAAAATAATCCAGCGATGAATCATTCGGTATTAGAAGTAGCGCAACAATATGTAAAAGGAGATCAAATTGCAGAGGGTATGTTGAATAGGGTGGAGTCAACCATTCGCTGTTATGATCCCTGCCTGTCCTGTTCCACCCATGCCATTGGAAAAATGCCGATGATTATTGAAGTAGTCAATCGGGATGGTAAATTAATTAATCAAATTCAACGTGATTGATTCATCGATGTAATCCAATTCAATAATTTGGTTACAGTTTCTTCCACCGCTTGTTTACAATTTTCAGATAGGGGATGCCCAATTTCAAAGTTCTTGGCTGGTATAGCGCATGTATAGAATACTGTTTTTAGAGAATAAAGTTTTTCTGCTAATTGTGCAAATAAGGCTGGATGGATATGATGGGAAGAGGAACTGGGTTGTGTTTCTAGGGGATTTATTTTTTCAATACTGATTATATCATGATTAATCGAGGCATCTGCTAAGATGGCTATATCTATCTCTTTCAATTCCTCCAAGATACTTGCATCCAGTTGTGTAGTAGCAATTAAGCTTAAATAGGCTGTTTGGTGGTCTTCCAATAATTGACATAAGTAGGCGCCTGCTCCATCATCCCCACAAAGCGGATTTCCAATTCCTATTACAATTATTTTCTGCATTTGTAATTTTAGTATCAATAAAAGATAACCTAACAAATTTAACTGATTAATTGCAGCTGCACTTTTTTGTTCAATTGTAGAAAATATTTTTGAATTTTTATCACATCCGAATAAAATAATTATTGATTGGCCGCTTGTGTACTTAGCTCCGATTTGTAGTATTAATACTATATATATGTAGTTGAAAATATCTTTTTTGTAAAAAAAAGCTTTTTGTGATTTTTCAATGGAAAATAGCTGCTGCAAATAGTTGCAGTGCCCCCATCTTCATTTATTTTTACACAGTATTATATCAATATTAAATCTAATTCATAATGAAAAATTCATTTTTGCGGGTAGCAATTTTGTCAGTATTTATCTTAGGACTTAATTTTAATGCACTCGCTCAATCAGAAACTTTTTCTACTGGTGCATTCATTATCAATATGGGAGCATCCAATCCCAACACTATTGCCAATGGGCTAAAACCCTACGGGATGATATATGACCTTATTAGGAATTATAAAATTCCCGTAAGGTGGGTCATCAGTCAAACCAAATTGAAAGACGGGGTCGACTTTGTGTACAATGGCATACAATATAAAGGGGGCACATTTATTATTCCCTCCGAATATCGTACTACAGAGGTAAATACAAGGATTACCTATTGGACAACAGGACAGGGTGTTGTAGGTGTTACTACCACTTTGCCTTTGACACTTGATGTTACATATGTAATTCGTTCTTATCCCAATTGGACACTTGATGTACAAAATGGTGCCATTGCAGAAGGGTATTTAATTAATGCTGGTATTACCAATACTGCATTTCCGGGTGCCTATAATTGGAAATCACCACAAACCTTAGGTAGTTGCGATGATTTTTTTGTAATGCCACATGCCGAACCTACTTGGGCCACACATAGTAATTTGTTGGCTTGGAATAGGGATTATTTTGGAACTATTTGGTCGGCTTGTCATGCAGTAAGTGCATTAGAAAATATGGTGAATCCTGCTAACACCAATGCACAAACGAATTTTTTAACAACCAAGGACCCCTCTGTTACCACTCCTTTGGTAACGGGTGTTTATGCCAATAGTAATAGTTTATTATTGTGGACAGCACATGCCAGTCCAACAGCTCCTTTTATAACCCGACTTCCTAATGATCCCATTGCTCAATTTATGGGAGCTCCAGATGCAGCTTTAATTAGAGGATCGGAAATAGTATACATTCCAAGACAAACCGGAGGTACAGCCAGGTGGAATCCAGGCGTTAAAATCATTAATTACGACCCTTCCCAGTCAGATGTTACTGCACCCAATCCGGATTTAAGAAATGCCCCGGCTTTAATCGTTTACGGTAGAGCATTTGATGACCCTACCAGAGGCTATGTGATGTATGAAGCAGGGCACTCCATGGCTAAGGGAACTGCTGGAGATATAGCTGGTCAAAGAGCTTTTTTTAATTTTAGCTTTTTTCAAACAACACCTAAAGCACCTCAACTAAGCTCAACAGGTACGCTTGCCGGCCTAGAAGTGAGTAACGGTACTGTGCTGAATTATGCTGTTTCTGCCAGCTCACCTATGCCTGGCATTACGTTTACCTATGCTTGGTCTTCCACGGGGGCGGGTACATTTTCTAATTCAACAGCTGCCAGTACCACTTTTACTCCAGCAGCAGCGGCGGGTAATTGTATTGTTACTTGTGTTGTAACGGACAACTGTGGACGAAAAGCATTTCAATCGTTCCCTATTACCATTTTACCATCCCCTACAGCACCTGCCCTGGTGAATGATGCTGGAGCAATATCTAGTTCATGTGCTCCTGGAACGCCGATTACCATAAATGTTTTGACCAATGATGTTCCCAACACTGCTACTATTAGTTTTGTTGGTTTGAATCAAGGTGCAGCTAGTCCTGCTGCTGCAGGCATTTGGACTTCTACACCTGAAGGACTGGTAACCTTTACACCCGATCCCAATTTTAACGGGGTAGCTACTATCACTTATACAGTTTCAAATACATACGGACTTTCTAGTACTGCTACCATTTCGGTAACAGATGGCACTGTCGATGTAAATGGTTGTACTCCTAATTCTGTATATGGGCCATCGGATATAAATTTTATTACATTGGCTGGCTATATTTCAAGCAGTTCTGTTACTGCAGCTGTTTTAGATGGAACGCAATTAGATGACAATGAGAATCTATTTAGTTCTACTAGTTCTACAGGCGACTACCTTGATTTTGGAACTGCTGTTGCCAATAATTTAATTCTAGATATTGGCGCTGGCAACCCTTTAAGGGCAAAAGACACGATTAACATTTATTGGAAAAATAAAACCAATGCTATAGCTACTATATCCATTCAAATTGGTACTTCAAGTGCTGGCCCTTGGACGAACGCTCAGAGCTTTACCTCTACCGCAACCAGTGCCACTGTAATTTCAGAATATGCATTGCCAACAGGCACTGCTGGAATTACGCATGTTAAAATAGCTGCAGGTAATGTTACTAATTCAACAGCCTCTGGTGCAATTGTTTATTTGGATGCGTTGGAGTATGAATACTTAAGTTGTATTCCCAAAAACCCTGCTACCATGAATGATGCAGCTACTGTTTTGGAGGATCAGCCAACGATTATTAATCTATTAGGTAACGACAATGACCCTCAAGGTTTGTCGTTGACATTAAAAAAAATAACAACACTACCTAGCAATGGTAAAGTGAGTGTAAATACCAACGGTACCGTCACCTATATTTCTACTACCGATTATTCGGGTACCGATAATTTCAGCTATGTAGCTACCAACTCAGAAGGGTATGCTGATACTGCTACAGTTGCAGTAACAATTGTTGATGATAATTGTACAGCGGGAAATTATAAAGGCAGTGGAAGCGGTGCAATCACAAAAATATTTCAATACGGATTAACTGGCACTAATGCAGCTACTGCAAATAATACCATCGGAAATTTTGCGGATGGGTATATCAGGTCAAGCAAAACCACCTCTAGCTATGGCAGTTCCAGTACCGTTCAATCTGGTGGTATTTCCACCAGTTTACGCAGAGCCTTGTATCAATTTAATTTAACAGAAATACCCACTAGTGCGGTCATTCAATCTGCCATATTTTCTGGTTATACAACAGCTATTACAACCAGTTATTCTGCCAACCTAAGTTTGTATCGATTAACCAAGACATGGGTGGAAAGTACCGCCACCTGGGCTAGTGCAGGCGGTTCTAACTGGACTACCGCTGGAGGTGATTTTAATGCGACTGCAGAAGCTACGACCTTGGTAAATGCTGCTACAACTAATTTTAATTGGACAATAACAAGTCTTGTTAGTGGTTGGATAGCTGGCACTAATCCTAATTATGGATTTATTCAACGTTCAAATGAGCCAACAGGTTCTACTAGTATTTATGCGAGCTTTGGTTCAAAAGAAAATACCACTGTCAACCAAAGACCCAAGCTGACTGTTACTTATGTAGTTCCAGTTGCCTGTGCAGTTATTCCTAATCGTGCACCACTGGCTAATCCAGTGTATGCAAATACTGTAAGTGGTCAATCCGTCAATATTACTCCATTGTCTTCTTGCAGCGATGTAGATGCCGCCAATACTGTTTCGCTGCTTTCAGTTTTTGGTGCAACAGGTTCAGCTACTGCTACTGTTTCCGGTTCTAATATTGTTTATACACCTGCCACCAGTGGTGTGGTACCCAGAGTGGATCGAATTTCATACATTATTGCTGACAATGGAACGGGTACCTTAAAAGATACAGCCTATGCTTATATAACAGTAGACAATGCAACTCCCAATGTAAATAAGGATTTGGCTACTACTAATTCAGGTACCATGGTAAGTGTTGCTGTAAAAACCAATGATACAGATCCGGAAGGAATTGCTTTAACTGCTCCGACTATTATAACAGCACCTAAAAATGGATCAGCCTTGGTTTCAGGAAATAATATCCAATACACACCCGGTATAGGCTTTACAGGAATTGATACCTTGGTTTATCAGAGTTGTGAATCTGCATCGGGTTCTTGTTCTTCCACACCACTTTGTGATACAGCACTGGTAGTCATTACCGTTAGTAACCAAACACCAACAGCTACCAATGATGCTATGTCTGGTTTGCCCTGTCAGGAAATGAGGATAGATATTACAAGTAATGATGCAGATGCTGAAAATGGCATCCTAACTGTTACGAATATTAGTGCATTGAGCAACCCTGCAGCAGGAACTTTAATCAATAATAATGATGGCACTGTTAATTTTACGCCTGCCATGGGATATATAGGTACAGTTACATTTACCTATACGGTAACAGATGATGGCAATCCTGCTAAAATTTCTTCTGCAGCTACTGTTACCATTACTATTGCAGCAGCATCCAATACGGCTCCTTTAGCGGTTAATGATGTTGCGGATCCTTCGGGATTAGACGAAACTATTTATTACCCAGTATTAGATAATGATTCTGATCCAGATGGCAACTCACTTAATACTCCAGTGATTACCATTAGTCCATTACATGGTATTGCTACAGTGTTGCCAAACGGACTTATTAAATATGTGCCAAATACAGGTTACTATGGCACCGATGTACTCACTTATCAGATTTGTGATATCGTATTAAATCCTGCAACATGTGTTGGATCGCCTACTTTGTGTGCAACTGCTACACTGGATTTAACTGTAAGTACACCCGGTATTCAAATTGCGGGTAGCTTATGGCAGGACATTAATGGTGATGTTGCCAGTAATAATGGGGAAGCTGATACGAATACAGGCAATACCCTCTATATAAACTTAGTTGATGCAGCTGGTAATATAGTGGCGGTTTGTACTGTTGCAGCCAATGGAGCCTATAGTTTTTCTCAAGTCAACCCTGGACTAACTTATTCATTGGTGTTGTCCACCTCACAAGGAACAGTAGGACAACCAGCTCCTTCAGCTAGCTTGCCATCTGGCTGGGTGAATACTGGTTCAAATCTAATGGGTACAGCCTATACCAGTACACCAGGTGTAATTGGTCCAATTACATTTGGATACAGTAATACACTTAATTTTAATTATGGTATTGAACAACTACCGTCTACGGATAGCCGTACAACAAATATTGCTCAACCTTCAGTTGGTTTATATGTAACACTCAATGGAGGTTCTAATCCTCCTGTATTGAGTGGTACTGATCCAGAAGATTGTAGTGGCGGTTGCTTGTTAACTGGTAAGTCAGTTAAAATTGATGCAGTTCCTGCCAATGCTGAGTTATATTATAATGGCGTATTGGTGGTAAACAATCAAGTCATCAGTAATTTCAATCCTGCTCTATTGCAAATAAAAATAACCCAAGCTACAGTGGGATCAGTTTCTACATCTTTCCAATTTTCATATGTAGATTTAGCTGGAATGAAAGACCCAACACCAGCTACCTATGCGATTACCTGGTTTGCTCCATTGCCTGTTAGAGGATTGAGCTTATCAGCCACTTATACGGGTAACTATGCGGCCTTGGATTGGAAAACCGTAGCAGAAATTAATAGTAAACATTTTATATTAGAGAGAAGTTTCGATAATCAGTTTTTTGTACCTGTAGGAACTATCCCTGCTGCAGGCACAAGCAATGCCCTTAAAAACTATCATTTCAATGATAACCTTGCAGCATTTATGCAATATGCCATCATCTATTATAGGGTGAAAATGGTTGAATGGAATGGAGATGTTTATTATAGCAATGTAGCCATTGTACGATTATCTAAAATGGCAGGTATTCAGGTATGGCCTAACCCATTCAATACACAAATTCAAGTAGAATGGTTTAGTGACATAAGTGGGAATAGTATATTGCAATTAAGCGATGCAGTGGGCAAACAAATCTTATCTGAAGCGCATCACTTAAATAAAGGCAATAATCAATTGCAAATTAAAAATCTCGATAATTTGATTCCTGGTGTTTATTTTTTGCGAGTGACAAATGCTGATCAATCGCAGAAAATAATAAAGCTTGAGAAATTCTAATCACATTCATCCCGGCACATCAAGTGCCGGGATTTTTTGCATTTACCTTACATCAAATTCTATATTAGTTAGATTCTTTACTTTCTTCAAAGGGCTATGTTGCTAATAATAGTCCTAACTTTATTGCATAAATTATTCCACATGACCAACAATGATATTCTTAAAAAATTACGCGTTGCACTTTCTTTACAAAACGACGATATGATCAAAATACTTTCCTTGGTTGATTTTGAAATTTCAAAAGGGGCATTAGGCGATTTATTCAGGCGCGAAGACCATCCAGGCTATGTAGAAGCTGGGGATCAAATACTGAGAAATTTTTTAAATGGATTAATCATTTATAAAAGAGGGCACTTGCCCGACAATAGGCCTAACCCTGAATCTAAGTGATGCTTTTTTACAGGCCTTATTTTTACCCTAGTATTTTCTTGGGTGGTTATTCAAAAACCAGGTAAAGCCCAATTACAATTATAGTAACTGATACCATTGTTAATCCGTATAAAAAGGTATTGTACAGGGAAGGGAAAATATTGGTAACAGTTAACATGCAACTGATAAAGCCAAGTACAGCGCCAATACACAGGCATACAAATCCAATGAACTGCCTTTTAGCATTCTTTATTTTTTTGAATTCTCGGATATGTTCGGCAATAGCGTGTGCATCAAAACCTTTTTCTTGGAGTTCTGCTTCTATGGCTTCTAGCGAAAGTTTTGCCGCTAGCCACTCCTGTATAGTGGCTGTATTAATGGGAATAGAATTTGACATAGCAACCGTTTTAAAGCTAATAAAAGTTTTTCCAGCACCGTTTCGGCAGTTAAAATATAAAAAATATTTTAATTGCCAAGCAGAATGGCTATTTTTTTCTCAGGATTCTCTAGGGGGCTTGATTATTAATTAAGTTGGAATATGCACAGTATTAATTAGGTTAAGCTGTAGCAAAGAAAAAGCACGGTTAATTTCCGGGCTTAATTAATATTTTGATACCATTTATAGGCCTGCTTGCTTTACCCATTTATTCAACCATTGATTTTGTTCCCATAGCAGGTGTAAGATATTTTCTTTCGCTGCATATCCATGCGATTCAAACGGTAATTGTACAAATCTTACAGTGCCACCATGTCCCTTAATGGCATTGTATAATCTTTCACTTTGTATCGGAAAAGTGCCCGGGTTATTATCAGCCTCACCATGTATTAATAACAAGGGAGTTTTTATTTTATCAGCATAACTGAATGGACTCATGGAAAAATATAATTCAGGTGCCTGCCAATAGGTACGTTCTTCATTTTGAAATCCAAAAGGAGTTAGTGTCCTGTTATAGGCACCACTTCTGGCAATGCCGGCTTTGAATAATTTCGTGTGTGCTAATAAGTTAGCTGTCATAAAAGCGCCATAGCTATGCCCACCAACAGCTACTCGGGTACTATCACCAATTCCCATGGAGGCAATTTTTTGTATTGCCGCTTCTGCACTCCATGTTAGTTGATCAATAAAATTATCATTTGGTTGTTGATCGCCTTCGCCTACAATAGGGAATTCTGTATTATCCATAATTGCATATCCCTGTGTAGCCCAAAATATCATTGAGCCATAGCCAACCCGAATGAAATTGTATTTACTACCCCTTAATTGTGCAGCATCGGCAGCACTTTTAAATTCTCTGGGATAGGCCCAAAGGATGACTGGTAAAGGACCCTCTTTTTTGGCGTCATATCCTTTGGGTAAATACAAGTCTGCAGCTAGGTCAATTCCATCCTTTCTTTTATAGGTGATTTTTTCTTTGCTGATGCCCCTTAATCCAGGCTGTGGATCTGGAAAAGCAGTAATGGCATTGATGGTATTATTGCGAATGTCCCGAATAAAATAATTGGGCACTTCTTCCTGACTTTGTTTATTAGTTACTATAATCATTTTGTCGTAATCCAATACATCTGTGACAGATTCGAAATAGGGTTCTTCGCAGCGCCATAAAAGTTTGCGCTCTTTGCTATTGATATCAAAGCTGGATAAAAAAGGCAAATCTCCCTTCGGGGAAGAACCTGTGCCACGCATAAAAATGGTATTGCCACCAACAAGTTTTACTATATCTCTGCCATATTTATTTTTTTCTGTAAGAGGAGTGCCTGGGTCATTATAGGCGTCATCGGTACTTCGGTCAATTAGTGTTACCAGGCTGTCATTTATATTAAATTTACTCAATACTTGTTTGTGTTTTACACGAGAACCTTCTGTTACAAAAAATAAATTATTGGTTATGTCTCTTATATTACTCATGCGCATTCCCGTTTTTACAAGTAATAATGGTTTTTCATTGAATGGGGCAGCCCAAGTATATGCAGCATCGTGGTAAACTTGCTTTTTCTTGATCAATCCACTATCCAACGGGTCTATCCAGTTGAGCGTAGCCGGAAAATTGCTTAGCCATTTGTGTGCCCTAGGCGCATTTAATACATTGTCATATCCCGATGGGGCCAATTCGCTGCTAGGAAGTTTGGCAATGGTTTTAATAATATTTCCATTTATATCCATAACACAAATGGTGGAATTGAATCCAGTGGCAGTAACGAGGTATGAAAATGGCTTATCGATTTTTTCAGCTAATAAGTACTTTTTATCAGGCGATATATTAACGAATGCATACATCGCTGCTTGGCCAATTGCTATTTCAATTCCATTGCTATTTTTCATGAGTTGCGAAGTAGCATAAAATTCAAATTGACTTTCATCAAATGGTGTTTTAATTAGGTCCTGGAAAGTGGCACTGGGAGCTACTTTCCCGAGGTTTTGCTGCACCACAGGTCCCCTAGGGGCCAATGGCTTTTTAGGAGCTTTACTCAGTGGTTGGTGCACTGCTGTGTACAAGATGCTTTTATTGTCTATCCATTCGAATGCAGCACCTAATACCTGGTTAACGGCAGTCTTATTTATTTTTTTAGCTATATGTGTTTTGATTTCTATCGTGTATATATCAACAACGGAATTGCTACTATTGGTAAAAGCTACTTTGTCTTCCTCCGGACTCCACAGTAAACTACCTCCTTTTAGATTTGCAGGTAAACCTATAACAGGGTATTCCTTACCGCTAGTGATGTCTTTGATAATAATGTTTATAAAGTAAGAGGATCTACTGGGAGAAAAATTGGCTGGATTAATTCTCAGTCCTGCAATGCGTAATTCTGGTTGTGCAAGATCCTCAACAGAGGGCATCGCACTTCTTTCCATAATCAACATGAAATGCCCTTTGCTATCGATACTTACACTTGGTGTGGGCTTAGCCATTACCAAATCATAAATGGCTTTAGGAGGAGTCTGATAATCTATTGCATCCTGTGCTATCAAGTGTAGCGCAGGGAATAACAATGCTAATAATATGATTTTTTTCATGTAACTCGATTTATAGTATGATTGAATCTGTCGCTTTGATAAAATAAATGAAAGAGTCTATTTTGTTAATTTGCTAAAAAAGTGCAGCTTTTATTAATTAGAAATACCTACCCTTTGCTTGATGTATTGATTCTTCTGTAGTTCATTTAACATAAACATCGCGAGGTCGCCAGCATTGATACTGTAGTTATTGATTTCAGGCGGGTAATTTGCATTCGTTGTGTAAGAACCTGTAGGACCTTGGTTTTGAATATTAGGTGGACAAACAAAGGTCCAGTCAAGATTACTGGCCTGTAAATATTCCCAGGCAACTTGATGTTCCTTTCCTACAGGTACATATTCCTGAGGATACGATTCTTGGTCAATCAACAAACTATTGTCAGTTGCATTTAATACCCCCAATCCACCAATTCCTATAATTCTATTCACTTTTGCTTTGTTCATCTGGGCAATAATATTCTTCATGCCCAATGTCCTGGTTTTATCCTGACCATCAAAGCCACCACCCAATGCAGATAATACAGCATCCACTCCTTGCAAGGCATGCAATACATCTCCCTCGTCAAATAAAGCACCTTTAATTAGTTCTAAATTTTTCTTATCCATATCGAAGCTGCTAAATACATTTCTTCCGAATGCTTTCACCTGGTGGCCCATCATCAAGGCCTGCTGTACTAATATTTTACCTACCATGCCAGTGGCTCCAAATACAAGAATTTTCATTTTTCTTTTTTTATTGAAGTTAATTCAATTACTGGTTATTATTTAGCTGAATTTGTAATTATAGGCTTGCCAATACAATTGGCAAACTAGCTGGCATGCAACAATCTTGTTCTCTTTCCATCTATTTGCAGCCTAATCTGTAAAATATTTTTTTATTAATTAATTCTTCCCCATATTTGCAACACATGATTGAATTGTATAACAATAACAATGGCTGGTGGTGGAGCATTCTCAACTGATAGTGCCCATTGCGTATGCTATATATAAATAGTTTGCCCGGCACGAGTTGCCGGGTTTTTTTTACCCTTCCATTAATAGAAAATAGGGGATAGATATGAAAAAAATAATTATTACAACGGTCTTTAAAAAAATATTGGCAGATATCCACACGCCGGTTGGTATTTATCTGCGCATACGTGACCAATTCAGAGACACCATTTTATTGGAAAGCACCGACCATCATGCAGGTGAGAATTGTTTTTCTTTTATTGGCATCAATGCCATTGCAGGAATTGAAATCAGCAATCCTTCTAGTATTGAATTTAAAATGCCTGGACAAGAGGCAGAGAAAATTCCTATTCTTAACCCGACTGATGTGCCTGATCATCTTTGGCAATTTATGCAGCGATTTGAATTACAATCAGTCATGCCTCGCCCCATTCAAGTTGCACAAGGTTTGTTTGGATACACAGCATATGATGCAGTACAGTTTTTTGACAATATTCAATTACCCATTAGAAAAACAAGTGCAGCGGATGCCATTCCCTTGATGCGCTATCGCTTGTATCAATATGTAATAGCATTTAATCATTTTAATAATGAGCTCTTTATTTGTGAAAATATTATAGAGGGCATAGAAAGAAATGGTGAATTAATAGAAAGTTTAATTAAAAGCAAAGATGTACCTGATTATCCATTTCAAAAACAAGGAGTGGAGCGTTCTAATTTAACCGATCAGGAATACATGGATATAGTGGCCAAGGGAATTCAAAGTTGTCATCGGGGCGATGTTTTTCAGATAGTACTTAGCAGGCGATATGAACAAAAATTTATTGGCGATGAGTTCAATGTATACAGAGCATTGAGAAGTGTTAACCCTAGTCCTTATTTATTTTATTTCGATTATGGCGATTATAAGCTAATGGGCTCTTCTCCTGAAAGTCAATTGCTTTTGCAGAATGGATATGCCATCGTACATCCCATTGCAGGCACTATAAAACGAACAGGCGATGATGAAACAGACAAAGCCTTGTCTTTAGAGCTGAAGCAGGATGAAAAAGAAAATGCAGAACATGTAATGTTGGTAGATCTTGCCCGCAATGATCTCAGTCGCGTTTGTACAGAAGTAGAAGTTACTCAATTCAAAAAAATAAATTTTTATAGTCATGTCATTCACTTAGTGAGTGAGGTAAGGGGCAAGCCTTCTTCTGCTATTCATTCTTTTACATTGCTGGCTGCTACTTTTCCCGCAGGTACACTAAGCGGGGCTCCTAAAATAAAGGCAATGCAATTGATTAACGAATTGGAACCTACCCCCCGTTCTTATTACGGAGGAGCCATTGGTTGGATGGGCTTTGATGGCAGCATTCATCATGCGATTATGATCAGAACATTTTTAAGTAAAAACAATACTTTGATTTGTCAGGCTGGTGCGGGTGTAGTGGCTGCGAGTAAACCTGAACGGGAGTTACAAGAAGTAAATAACAAATTAGGCGCATTGAAAAAAGCATTGGATTGGGCTTCTCCATCCAGCGGCATTTAAGTTGGCAGAAAAATTAAATTAATACAATGAAAATACTGGTTTTTGATAACTACGATTCTTTTACTTATAACCTTGTTCATTTGATAGAAATGCTTACCCAGGTGAAAGTGGATGTATACAGAAATGATCAGATTGCCTTAGAAAAAATAAAGGTTTATGATAAAATAGTATTGTCACCTGGTCCTGGTATTCCTTCAGAAGCCGGACTACTCATTCCTTTAATCAAGGAATATGCTAGCAGTAAATCTATTTTGGGCGTTTGCCTCGGACATCAAGCGATAGGGGAAGCTTTTGGAGCCCAATTGATAAATCTCGACAAAGTGTATCATGGCATTGCAACGCCTATTCAAATATTGAAAAAAACTTCCTCCGTCAATAAAAGCGTATTTGATCAATTGCCAGATGAAATAATAGTGGGTCGTTACCATAGCTGGATTGTAAGTGACGAAAATTTTCCAGTTGACTTGGAGGTTACTGCCCGTGATGAGAACGGATTTATCATGGCAATGCAACACAAAAATTATGATATACAAGGGGTGCAGTTTCATCCGGAAAGTGTATTGACACCAGAGGGAGAAAAATTAATGCGCAATTGGTTAAATCAATAAACAGGATGAGTGCTATGATTTTCAAATCAAGCATTCCAAATAGAAAAGCATGAAAAAAATATTAAACTATTTATTTGAACATAAAACTCTTTCAGCGGCACAGGCCAAAGAGGTTTTAGTAAATATTTCGAAAGGAATATATAATGAAGTGGAGATTACTGCTTTCATAACGGTTTACCTTATGCGAAGTATTACCATCCCAGAATTAGAAGGATTTAGAGCAGCCTTACTTGAGTTATGTGTACCGGTTGACTTTGGAGATATTGAAACAATTGATATTGTAGGCACAGGAGGAGATGGAAAAAATACATTTAATATATCTACTTTAAGTTGTTTTATTGTAGCAGGAGCTGGGCAAAAAGTGGCCAAGCATGGTAACTATGGTGCCACCTCAATCAGTGGTTCTTCTAACTTGATGGAAAACTTGGGTTATCAATTTAAAACTGATAACGCTCAACTTCTTAAAGAATTGGAAATAGCAGGTATCTGTTTTCTGCATGCTCCATTGTTTCACCCAGCTTTGAAGGCAGTTGGGGGAATAAGAAAAAACCTTGGCATCCGCACATTTTTTAATATGCTGGGCCCCATGGTTAATCCTGCTAAGCCAAGGTATCAATTGGTAGGTGTGTATAATTTGGAAATGGCAAGAATCTACAATTATTTATTGCAGCCAGCTGGAAATAAATTTACCATCATTCATTCCTTAGATGGTTATGATGAAATTTCTCTAACAGGGGATACAAAAATTATTACCAATGAAGGTGAAAAAATAATGTCGGCCATCGAATTGGGTAAGCGCATGGTAAGTCCAGCTGATATTTTTGGTGGCCATACTCCCGAAGAAGCTTCAAAAATATTTACCCGTATTCTTTCCGGATCGGGTACATGGGCACAAAATGCGGTGGTATTAGCCAATGCAGCATTGGCATTGTTTAGCACTGGAAAATATATCTCATACGACCAGTCTTATCAAGCTGCAGTAGAAAGTTTAGAGTCCGGAAGGGCAAAGGGATGCTTAGATAAATTAATTTCATTGCAAGTATGAATATATTAGATACCATCATTGCCCATAAGCATAAAGAACTTGCAGCACGTAAAGCCTTGCTTTCGTTTGCTGCGCTCGAAAAACAGGCGGTTGAAATAAAATCTAACTATTCATTAAAAGAGTTCTTATTAAATACTGAGAAATCTGGTATCATCGCAGAATTCAAAAGGAAGTCGCCTTCCCTTGGAATCATTAACGACCAGGTGAATATCAAGGAGGTAACGGCTGCCTATACAGCCCATGGTGCCAGTGCCTTATCTGTTTTAACCGACGCTCAATTTTTCGGGGGCAGTGATGCCGATTTGGAAAATGCAAGAACCAATGCGATCCCTATTCTTAGAAAAGATTTTATCATTGATGAATACCAAATTGCGGAAGCAAAAAAAATAGGAGCCAATGTGGTACTTCTTATTGCGGCCTGTCTTAGTCCAGCTCGAGTAAGCTCTTTGGCTGAATATGCATGTTCACTCGGGTTAGAAGTTTTGCTTGAACTTCATAATGAAGAAGAATTAATGCATATTTGTGATGCAACTACGATTGTTGGAATTAATAACCGCGATTTAAAAACATTTAAAGTAGATATCGAAAGAAGTTTATTAATGGCTACGAAGATTCCAGTGGAGAAAATTAAAGTGGCAGAAAGTGGTATTAATAGCATAGAAAACATACGTCTCTTCAAGGAACATGGATTCAAGGGTTTTCTGGTGGGAGAGCATTTCATGAAAACAACCAATCCAGGAGCAGCATTTAAAAATTTTGTAATTAGTCTCAATAATCAATCATGAAAGCCGTTAAAAGGAACGGCTAAAAAACAAAAAATATGAATATTAAAGTTTGTGGTATTACGCAACTAAAACAGTTGCAACAATTAGAAGGTTTAAATATTGATTTTGCAGGATTCATTTTTGTAAAAGATTCACCTCGTTATATGGGGGAATTGTTGAAAGGTTCAGATCTCAAGAAAGGTGACTTTGATATAAAAAAAGTAGGCGTTTTTGTCAATCCCGAAATGATTGATGTTTTGGATGCCATTGATGAATACGGGTTAGATGTGGTGCAATTACATGGAGAAGAATCAGCAGAAATGTGCGAAGACCTTAGTTCAGAAGTAGAAGTTATCAAAGCTTTTTCGATTGATGCAAGCACAACGGATATAGATGCACTGGTGGCCGATTATGATGCAGTTTGTGATTACTATTTATTTGACACAGCTGATCCGGCAGCAAAAGGAGGCACAGGCAAACAATTTGATTGGAAGCTATTAACCAAAGCTAAAATTGAAAAGCCATTTTTCTTAAGCGGTGGCATTAGTTTGGAGGATATGGATAAGATTAAAAAATTCAAACACCCCGATTTTTTTGGTATCGATATCAATAGCCGTTTCGAAAAAGAACCAGGTGTAAAAGATATGGCACTGATTCTACAATGTAAGCAAGCATTGAAATAAGCGGTACTATACAAATTAATATATAGACATGGATTTTACAATTAGTGAACAAGGATATTATGGCGAATATGGAGGTGCATTTGTGCCTGAAATGTTGTACCCCAATGTGAAGGAATTACAAGAACAATACCTTTCATTAATATATGAAGCGGGCTTTCAAGAAGAATTTAACCTGCTTTTAAAAGATTATGTAGGTCGGCCTACGCCATTATTTTTGGCAGAAAGGCTCAGTGAAAAGTATGGAGCTTCCATCTATCTTAAAAGGGAAGATTTATGCCATACTGGCGCGCATAAAATAAACAATACGATTGGGCAAATATTGCTTGCACAAAAATTAGGCAAAACAAGAATTATTGCAGAAACAGGTGCAGGACAGCATGGCGTTGCTACTGCTACCGTATGTGCTTTGAAAGGCTTAGAATGTGTAGTATACATGGGACAGAAAGACATTGAAAGGCAGGCCCCCAATGTAGCAAGAATGAAAATGTTGGGAGCAACGGTGATTCCAGCAACCAGTGGCAGCATGACTTTAAAAGATGCCACCAATGAAGCCATTCGAGATTGGATCAATCATCCACAAAACACTCATTATATTATTGGCAGTGTAGTTGGCCCACATCCCTATCCTGATATGGTGGCCAGGTTTCAATCTGTTATCAGTGCAGAAATTAAAAATCAATTGCTAGAAAAAACCGGGAAAGAATTTCCTGAATATGTTTTTGCCTGTGTGGGTGGCGGCAGCAATGCAGCTGGTGCCTATTATCATTTTTTAGAAAATGAGCAGGTGAAATTAATTGCAGTTGAAGCTGCAGGCTGTGGCATTGATAGTGGAATGAGTGCTGCCACCACTCAATTAGGCACTACTGGTATTTTACATGGAAGCAAAAGTTTATTGATGCAAACTGCCGATGGGCAGGTAGTTGAGCCACATAGTATTTCTGCTGGCCTCGATTATCCAGGTATTGGTCCCTTGCATGCACATCTTTTTGCAACAGGACGAGGAAAATATATAAGCGCTACTGATGAGGAAGCCCTAGCGGCCGCTTTTGAATTAAGTAAACTCGAGGGCATTATTCCCGCTTTGGAATCGGCGCATGCCTTGCATGCATTGAATCTATTTCAATTTCAATCAAGCGATTCAATTGTTCTTTGTTTGAGTGGGAGAGGAGATAAAGACCTATCTACTTACATGAAATATATTTAATATGAAAATAGGCTTACTGATTGCTGTCATACTGCTTTGTACTTCCTGTAGCGATCAATTCATCAATCATAAGATGCAAATTGAGATCGCTGGGGAATGCGTTAGTGATCCATCTACCATCAAGATGATTTCAAATATCAATGGAGAACGGTATGAATTTTACCAATGCTTAAGTGATTCTTTTGATGGAAAAAATTATAGTATTGACCGACGCGGTGATAGTTTGGTGCTTGTTTATCCAACAATGGAAGGGCATAAAAGCCGGTTTAAAATTATTTTAGATATTGATGCTAAACCGGCCTATCATTATATGGTGCTTGGCAATCAAACATTGGTGATTGCGCCGGCAGAAAAATAAAAATATGAGCAGGTTAAAAAAACTTTTCGAAAATAAAAATGCCCCAGTGTTGAACGTTTATTGTACAGCAGGATATCCTACATTAAATGCAACTACTGAAGTAATCGCTGCGCTAGAGGAACATGGGGCCGATATGATTGAAATAGGCATTCCATATAGTGATCCATTGGCTGATGGAGAAGTGATTCAAAAAAGCAGTAGCATCGCACTTGCTAATGGGATGAACATTGTTTGTTTATTCGATCAGTTAAAAAACATAAGACAAACTTGCCATTTGCCATTGGTATTGATGGGATATATGAATCCCGTTCTGCAATACGGCTTTGAAAAATTTTGCGCAGCTGCTGCTGCCATTGGTATTGATGGGCTGATTCTACCCGATCTGCCCATGTTTGAATTTGAAACTGTATATGGTCCCATTCTAAAAAAATATGAACTTGATTTTATATTTCTGGTAACTCCTGAAACTGCAGAAACCAGGGTGCGGCAATTGGATGAACTTAGTAGCGGGTTTTTATATGCCGTTTCTGCTTCTGCTACTACTGGTTCTACAAATAATCAGCCCGATTTGCAACCCTATTTACAAAGATTGGCCAACTATCAATTGATGAACCCGATACTGGTTGGATTTGGTATAAAAGATAAAGCAAGTTTTAAAGCCGCTTGCCAATTTAGCAAGGGCGCCATTATTGGCAGTGCCTATATCAAAGCCTTGGAAAATACAAGCAATATCAATGAAAGTACTAAAGAATTCATAAAGCAGGTGTTGAACTGATTGGATTAATGAAAAGGGCTTAAATTGCAGTTCCAAATTAAAATTATGAAGCGTATTTCTTTTGTCTTTTTGTTGATGCCTATTTTTGCGATGGCTCAAAAATCTAAAACTTCCAATCCTACAAAAAAGGATAAAATAGCTGCTCAAGCTAAAAAAACACCACCCCCGAAATCAACTAATGACGTTGCTGTAGAAAAAACAATTAATGGATTTACTATTAATGGGCTTTTCACAGGGTTCGCGGACGGTACAACTGTTAACTTGCTAAACCCTCAAACAGGTGCCACAGAATTGCAAACTACCATAAAAAACAATCAATTTATTTTGAAGGGAGTAATGCCCTATACCGATTTGCGTGTTTTAGTTTTTAACAATCAGCCGCCCTATTTAAATTTATTTTTAGACAATCATTCCATCACTGTTTCGGGTGATAAACAAAACATAGAAGCTGCCATTATTATTGGTTCTCCTTCGCACAATGACTTTTTAACCTTTAATAGACTTACTGCTTCCTATCAGGATATATTTTCAGAGTCAGCAGACTACGATTCACTTCGATTTGATAATGTTGGAACAATCTGTTATAACTATGCAACCCATCATTCAACCTCCCTCATGGGTACGGTAGCCTTATTGCGCTATTTTCAAGTTTCAGAAGATGTAAATAAATCAGAACAAGTGTACAATGCAATGTCTCCCGAATTAAAATCACATCCATTATCAACCTATATCACTAGTCAGCTTTCGGAAGCTAAAAATGTTCCAGTAGGTCAGCCAATGCAAGATTTTACACAGGCAGATACCGCAGGTAAACCTGTATCACTTTCCTCTTTCAAGGGAAAATTTATATTGATTGATTTCTGGGCGAGTTGGTGTGGTCCCTGTCGCCGCGAAAATCCAAATGTAGTCAAGGCCTTTAATACATATAGAGATAAAAACTTTACCATCTTGGGCGTGTCTTTAGATAAAGCCAAGCATTCTTGGATTGATGCTATCCAAATGGATGGGCTCAATTGGACACAGGTAAGCGATCTTGGATTTTGGAACAATGCCGTTGCAGTACAGTTTGGTATTCGCAGCATTCCACAGAATTATCTGATTGATCCAGAAGGCAAAATTGTAGGCGTTAATTTACGTGGCGCTGCATTGCAGAAGAAATTAGCAAGATTATTGCGTTAAGACAATATTCTTTTTCAACTACCAGTTTTTATATTTTACAAATGCTTCCATTGCTGCATATTGGGTAAGTCCCAATTGAGCGTATAATTTTGCGGTATTGGCATTGCGTTCTTCAGCTCTTTGCCAGAACTCACGGTCATCGCTACCCTGAAATGGCACACTGTCCTTTTGAGATTGATGGATAAAAATGCCGTATCTTTTTTTGATTACCTGATCGGGGCTCATGGGTACTGCCATTTCTATTTCATTGATATCCCATTCCTGCCAGGCACCTTTGTACATCCATAACCAGCAGTCTGTCACCCAGGGAATATTTTGTGCTTTCAATCTTTTTAACGCTTCTACTACTACATCAAAACAAACTTTATGGGTGCCATGTGGGTCGGCAAAATCACCTGCACAGTATACTTGCTGCGGTTGAATTGTTTGCAAAAGTTCCATCGTTTGCAATACATCGGCTTCCCCCATCGGATTTTTCTCTATCGTGCCCGTTTCATAAAAGGGTAGGTTCTGAAAATGAATTTGTTTTTCATCTAGCCCCACATATTTACAAGTGGCTTTGGCTTCGCAACGACGTATTAAACCCTTGATGGCCCTTATGGCATCGCTGTCTTTCTCTGTCGATTTTTTTCCTTTTAGAAAAGCTGTAGCTTCTTCTAAAATGCCCATACTCTTGGTCTCATCAATATCAAACATATTTTCGAACCCAACTGCAAAATCAATAAAGCGGGTAACAAATTCATCCGTTACTGCAATATTGCCACTGGTTTGATAGGCTACATGTACTTCGTGTCCCTGGTCATGCAAGCGCATGAAAGTGCCACCCATACTTATGATATCATCATCGGGGTGAGGGGAGAATAAAATAATTTTTTTAGGAAAAGGCTCGTGGCGTTCGGGATGCGAATGTCTTTGCTCTGTTGGTTTGCCTCCTGGCCATCCAGTGATGCTGTCTCTTAATAAATAAAATACTTGCAAATTACATTCATAGGCATCTCCCTTTTCTGTCAGCAAATCATTTAGCCCATTTTCATTGTAATCGTTATTGGTGAGACTAAGCACTGGTTTATGTAATTTCAGAGCAAGGTTTACAACGGCCTTCTTCAGCATATCATTATCCCAATCGCATTCGCCAGTTAGCCAAGGGTATTTGTTTCTGGTAAGTTCACTGGCTGCCTGCTCATCAATCACCATTTCACAATCATCATGATTTTGTAGTAGGGATGCTGGGATATCTTCTGTATCATCTTCTTCCACAGCTTTCTGAATCATCGGTGACTTGGTTTGCCCCCAGGCCATCAAAATAATTTTCTTACTCTTCATGATGGTGCTGATGCCCATGGTAATAGCCATGCGTGGTACCTGACTCATATTACCAAACTCATAGGCATTGGCAAGGCGGGTACTATTGTCTAAAGTGACCAACCTGGTTTTACTGTAAATGCCACTGCCTGGTTCATTGAATCCTATATGTCCATTGACGCCAATACCCAGAATTTGTAAATCAATTCCACCAGCAGCTTCAATCTTCTTTTCATAATCAAGGCAATGTTCTTTCACCTTATCCTTGGTAATCATTCCATCTGGCAGGAAATAATTGGCTGGGTCAATATCCGTGTGTTCAAATAAATTTTTCCGCATGAAATAATGATAGCTCTGCAGTGCATCTGCTTCCATGGGATAATATTGATCCAGATTAAAAGTGAGCACATTTTTAAAACTAAGTCCTTCTTCCTGGTGCATTCTTACCAATTCGGCATAAAGTGTTTTTGGCGTACTGCCGGTGGCTAGGCCAATAACCACTTTTTTACCACTAGTGGCATTTTCCCTGATCAGGTTGGCAATCATCTGCGCAACATATAAAGAACCACTTCGTGAATCTGGGAAAATTTTTACGGGTATTCTTTCCAGTGAGTCGGTAAGGTCAAATTTATAAGACATAGCAGCCTGTTGTTTGTGTAAAGATAAAAAAAACCTCACAGCTTTAATACTGTGAGGTGTATGATTAAATTTTATATTGTTTGATTATTGCACAATCATTACCTGCCCTTTCATTTCAACGGTTTTGCCATCCCTGCTCAAACCTTTTATCATCCACACATAGGCATCGATAGGTTGTTTTTTACCCATAAAAGTACCATCCCAACCTTTAAGCCATTGAGTGGTTTCAAAAACCATTTGTCCGTAACGATTAAAAACACGGAAATACTCGGTACTTTTTATACCCACCGGTATTGGACGGAAAATATCATTGAGTCCATCTCCATTGGGCGAGAATGCATTGGGTAAATAATAAGTAGGACCTCTGTAAACTTTAACAAAAACCCCGTCATTACCAATACAGCCTGCTATATCAGTTACCTGCACATTGAAATAAGTATCATTGGTAAGGGTTGCCAACGGATTTTGTGCAAAAGGATTATTCAAGGGGCTGGCAGGGCTCCACAAATAACTTACTCCACCACTACTGAATAATTGATGCGGTACTCCGTATACTGCATTGGTATCATTGCCGGCATAAGCAGGAACAGGAGGCTGCATGATAACCAGTTTATCGTCACTAACGGTGAAATTACATCCATAATTATCTTTAACCGTAACGGTGAAAAGCTGGGTTGAATCTGGTCTTCCAATGGTATTGGCAACGGCGCCATTTACTACCATGGAAGCGGGCGTCCAAGCGTAAGTCACAGGTCCCGAAGTATTGGTAGCAGTACCATTCAGTAATACGGTTGTTTGAAAACAAATCATAGTGTCATTTCCTGCATGGGCTACCGGTTTATGTAACACATTTACGATAATGGTATCTTTTCTACTGCATAATCCCCAACTAGCATCCAAATAATAAGTGGTAGTATCAGTAGGGGTAGCAATCGGATTTTTTATCGTTCCATTACTGAGCGTATTGGTGGGTGTCCAAGTAAAAATGCTGGTCTCTGTATTGGTACGTGGCTGTAAGGTAACAGCGCTACCAATGCATACATTGGTATCAGCTCCTGCATTCAAATACATATTGTCTACCATCATTACATTTATACTGGTAGTCTGTGTACAGCCATTATTGTCTTTTACCAATATATTATTATAAATGCCAGGTGCTACCGCGAATGTATTAGAACCTACATAGCTAGCGCCATTATCTATTGAATATAAATAACTGGGAGTGCCGCCTGCAGCAGTAATGGTAATTGTTCCATCGGTACCGTTGCATGTACTTGGCAAGCCGCTAGCAGACATTGTTAACAAACTGGGTTCTGTCAATACCACAGGTACATCAATAAAACAGCCATTGAAATCTTTAATTCGAATCGTATAGGATCCAGCAGCCAAGTTGGTGAAGCTGGCTACAGCTTGATAGGTAATACCTGCGTCTATGCTATACTGATATGGAGCTACGCCACCGGATGCACTCATAATGATGCTGCCATCGGTGCCTGCATTACAAAGCGGCATAATGGGCAGTGGGGCACCTACAATAGGAGTAGCGCCAACTAGGTTAGTAGCAGCCGTGCCCGTACAGCCCAACGCATCTGTAAAATCGATGGAATAGGGGCCAGGTGCTAATCCGCTAAAGGTATTGCTTAATTGAAAAGCGCCGCCATTTAAGGAATATTGATAAGGAGCTGTACCTGTTGAGGGTGTAATAGTGATGCTGCCATTATTTACACCAGCACAAGGTGGATGGGTAGGAGTAATAGTAGATTGTAAACTGGAACCTGCCACAACAGTTGCACTGGTGGTTCCAATACATCCATTCGCATCTTTAAAACTAAGATTATAAGTGCCCGGTGCAAGTCCGCTAAAAGTATTACTTAGTTGATATGCACCTCCATTCAAAGAATATTGATAAGGCCCAGTTCCGCTGGTAGGCGTAATTCTTATAGTTCCATTATTAAGGCCAGGGCAGCTAGTAGCTGTTGCAACAGCATTGCCTGTGATGCTTGTTGCTGAGTTAACAATTATTGTTTGTCTGTAAGTACACCCGATTCCATCAATTCCTAAAATTAAATAACTACCTGTAGTAAGACCAGTAAATATGCCAGATGACTGATAGGCTCCACCATTTATTGAAAATTGAAAAGGTGCGACACCACCTGTAGGTGTTACGGTTATTGAGCCATTGGCAGCGCCACAACTGGCTTGAGTAGTAGAATATGTTGCAGGAAATTCAGTTGTTTTGTTAACAGTAAAAGTGTCATAAGTTTCTAAACTAGCTCCAATGGAACAAGACGCATAACTGGTTTTTACTACATACTGAGTGGTAGCTCCTGTTGGACAAAGATTATTAAAAGTCAAATTTAGTAATCCAGGAACCACCGTAGTTGAATCCGCTAATGCTAATAGATTACCAGACATGTCATATAATTCAGATGAAATGTATCTGGAGCTATTTCCTGATGGAGTAAATCTCCAACCTTCATTTGCTGCAGTCCAGTTTGTAGCGTTTCTTAAAGGGCCTGCAATTGCTTTATCTCTTGCCCAGTTTTGAATTCCAAAAATTGCCTTACCTGTGTTTGTGCTGGATGAACACTGCTTATTTTCGAAAAATATATCAATAATACCAGTGCTTTCGTAAATGACAATTTGAAATGTATTTGGACTGGTTGAATTGCAATTAGTTCCTGTTGCAGTCCAGGTCCCTGCTCCATATGTTCCAATTTTATAGTAGGATATAATAAATTTTCTACAGGGGGCATGTCCTTCCTCTCTCCATTCAATTTTATGGTCAGGAGGACTGGCAACTGTTGGGCTACTTGGGCCTGGCCTTGGATCCAAATCTGAATAGGCTGCCATAATGGAGGCCTTTGGATAATATCTTGATGCTGATGAACATTGTGTGCCAGTTGCATTAGGAATTGTTAGGGAGATTGGCCAAGCATTTGCACAATTTCCATTGGTTTCATCAAATGTGATAAGTCCATTTGATCCTACAACCATTTTATTATATGAAGAGTCATAAAAGCAAAAGGAAAAAGGTAAATTGACTACATAGCTATATTGGTCATCATCGTAAATATTGGGATCTTCACTTCCACTTGGGGTTGAATAAGCAAATGGAGCATAAGGCGTATTTGCCAAGATATAGGTGGAGGTGCTTTTTAAATGGGCTACTTGAAATTGAATATTTGTACAGTTTTGACCACAGGGGATATTATAGACCGCACCATTTAAATTAGATAATCCACAGGATTGACTTTGAGAAAAGTAATAAAAAAAGAGATAAAGAAAGGTAATTATGAATTTTTTCATTTCAAATTATTGACAGTAAAATTTGAGATGAAAGGTACAAAGAAAAATATAAATTGGGTACTTCAAATATATAGCATACAATATAATTGCTCAAGGATATTTGATGAAAATTTGCAAATAATTAAATCTCTATTACATTACAAATAATACTCATTAAATTATTTTATAAATAGTTAAATAGTATAATGTTTAATATATAGATATTAAAGGATAGTATGTGTTCATTAAGATGTTTTAATATGAAAAATATGCATATTAAAGAATAGATATATTTGGAAGTAAGAAGTTCCCACTATATTTTTTCCTCCCTTACAAATCCAATATCTTCAATTAAATGCTTTCCATCTGCCGCAGCCGTAGCTAATTCATCGCAGCGGTTATTAAAGGGGTTGGCAGCATGTCCCTTTACCCAATTCATTTTGATGGTAAAATGCTGTGCCAGTTGGTTAAAATGTAGCCAGAGATCCTTGTTTTTTTTGCCTCCCTTAAAATTGGTAGCAATCCAATTGCGCAACCAGCCTTCGTTGATGGCTTTTACCACATATTGACTATCGCTATAGATATGCACGGGTAAAGCTTTGTTCTTAATGGCCTCCAATCCAGCAATAACGGCCATCAATTCCATTCGGTTATTGGTGGTATGCCTGTAGCCTTTGCTCAGTTC
>Ga0194063_10000457_pt1 | contig 29880 bp, 17 predicted proteins | sample SepL3720m_MetaG_FD_155459 | JGI IMG/M metagenome (GOLD analysis project Ga0194063, IMG submission 155459) | Anoxic zone freshwater microbial communities from boreal shield lake in IISD Experimental Lakes Area, Ontario, Canada - Sep2016-L373-20m | ecosystem: Environmental > Aquatic > Freshwater...
CTACAGGACTCATTAATTGTTTTTTAGGATCCTGACTATCAAAACTAATATCAATTTTCATATCAGTATTATTTACCTTGGCCAATTTTTTGGGATGAATTCGCATCTCAAATGACATTTCAATCCCCTGTTCTCCTGTAAAATTCACAATTGGCATATTGACTCCACCTTCATGCCATTCATCAAAATCTTCGGTAAAATGTGGACGTAAAAGTAAATATACAATTAAAAATGGAACAAATAAAAAGAAATTTGCCAATCCAATAAATACAGCAAGAAACTTATTGACTCCTCTTTGAGAAGCATCTCTGATGACCCAAAAAGAAATAGCAAACCAAAAAAGCCCAAAATATCCAAAGATAATCAGGGCCACTTTGGAATAATTAATGCCCTGATTCCAGTCAATAAAGTTCAAAAGAACATCCGCAATTGTATTCATGTTTAATTAATGTTAAATAAAATAAAAAGAAACAAAAACAATGATTATTTATCTTAACACAATCAAAAAATTTTAAAAATAAATGTGATAGAGAAAAAAGAGAAAAATAGAAAGATGGAAGGGTTACAGATCTGCAACTCTTGCTGGATATAATAGTATCTGGTATCTGGTATCTGGTAGGTAAGTATCAAGTATTACGTAGGAAGTAGCAAATAGGAGAAAGAAGATGAGAATTTAAGAGGGGGAACCCAAGCTAATCTTCACTCCTAGATATTTTCATCTTTCAACATGTGCCGATGGAGGGAATCCTCAACTCAGAGTTAATAAGCTTTTTTAGCGAATTTTACTCTGAGTTAGTCCCCTACCTACAGGTAGAGGGGGAACCCTATTAAATCTTCACTCCTAGATATTTTCATCTTTCAACATGTGCCGATGGAGGGAATCGAACCCTCACTCCCGATAAAAGGAATCAGATTTTGAGTCTGACGTGTATACCAATTTCACCACATCGGCATGATTTAAATATTAAATTTTAAAAGCTGCAAAACATCGACATGATAATTTAATTCTGATCATAATAACCGCAGTATTATACTAAAAACATGATAAAATCAAAAACAGATTAAATTTATTTCCGATTGTTGATTTTTTATACACAGTCAAATATTTATTGTACAAAAACTTTTGTACCCTACGCATATTTTTCAATATGCAAAAAATTTTATCCTTTTGCTCTACCCGATTCCCGATAATCATTGATCGCTCCAGACATTCTACCAGCTACTGATTGCAACACGTTACGTCTCATATTAATGCCACTTTGCATTGCTTCTACAGCCTGTCCTGCTTCGATTTTACGTTGTTGAATTGTACTGATCTGTGCATCCAATGACCCCAGAGAATTTTTTAGTAAGGCAATTTGTTCAATAATTTGCTCTTTTTGCCCTAATAAACGCCCTTTAATTTCATCAGGAAGACCTTCTGTACCCAAAGCATTATTAATTTCAGATAGTTTAGGGTAAAGATTATCTAAATGTCCCCTAATCATTTCTTTACGACCTTTAATTTCTGCAATTGCATTATTAAATTGCTCATTGGAAGCTTTTATAGCCTCACGCTTACTTTCAAGTTGAGAAATTTCAGACTTCAGTTGTCCTAATTGTGCACCTATTGCTCCAGCCATAATAGTAAAAACTCAATTACCAATAATCAATGCCCAAAAAACAGAAAATATATATTTTATCCATCCGATTACCGTATACCGTTCTTCCTATTTCAACACCAGTTTTGAATCCGGACTCAAATAATCAGCACGGAAATCTACTAATACTTGTAAAATCTGTTGTTCTAGATTGGGAATAGCCTCAATTAAAAATTGAAGTAATTGCTCCTGGCTGCCTTTCATCGCAACTAATTGGTCAAAAGATTTTTTCTGCTCTTCGGATAACATCGGTTCAAAATAACCGACTAGATTATTTCCAAAAATATCATAAAGACGATCAGCTTCCTGATTGAGGAAGTCCAATTCTACTTCATCACCGTAACGTTCTTGCACTAATTGCATCATAAAAGAAAGCACATTTTGATCTTTAGGCTGGGTAGGATTCATAATTTCTTTTTAAATAATAATAAGTTAATTGTACTAAAAATAATGAATAAAAAAAAGGTAGCTTATTACAAATTAAACTACCTTTCTTAATTATCAATTTTGACTATAGACCTTTCATTTTAAATCCGCTGAAGTTAATTTTGAATATGCACACTAGATTTAAAATTTCAGGCTATTATAGCCACAATTATTAGTCATAAGGTCTATATTTATTTCGTAGGAACTACAGTATTGGTAGGTGATACATTCACTGTTACTGTAGGTGTTGTAGTAACTGTACTATCTGTCGTCGTATTTGTATTAGTATCTGTAGTTGTATTAGATCCTGTATCTACTACTGGTGCTACATTTAAAATAATATCTTTAATTGGATCATACAGAATAGCACGATCTTTATAAATCAATAATTTATCGCCATTTTTTGCATTTTTGTAAAATTCAGCATTCTCTTCCTGCAATTTTTTTACATCAAGTACAGTTGCTAATTGAGCTTCTTTGTCAAAAGGTAAAACAATATGCTTACCAATTTTTTCTTTCATCCGAGCCAATTCTTCAGTAGCTACTGTGGTAGGATCAGCAATTTTATCTTTTTCCTTTTTTAAAAGATAAATACTGCCAGCCAACGCTCCAATAAGTAAGATAATTAAAATTATTAAGACAACAACCAATTTTGTATTTCCAGCACGGCGTTTTTTGGAAGCATGATTGCTTACAGGTGCTGGATTTGGGTTGACTACATAGCCATTTTCGTTCATGGGCAAGTTGAATAATAAATAAAAAATTGGAACATTAACAATGTATCATAGTGCGAAAATGTCTGCAATTATTATTTCAACTTTATATCAAAAAAATAAATGTGTTAGCAAAATAATCACCGTTAGCTAAGTCAATATATTACTGTAATAAAATTTATTACATATTAATTATCAAGCTGGTTCCAAAGAGAGCCATCGCAGCCATAAAAATGACTATCATCAGTATCAAAATATATTTTTCCTTTTGCTCCGGCATCACAAGTTTGACTTGAAAGATTTGGGACTGCAAATGAATCATTCACCGCCAATGAATTTGTATTTACCGCTTCAAAAAATCCATCCCATCTCAAAGCTGTAGTACCCAGGTCTTGTGCATTTGACTCTGGAGCAATTGTCCCATTTACCTGCAATTTGAAATCAGGAGAATTTGTACCAATGCCAATCATATCAGTACTGGCATCAATAAAAAATAAAGAGGCATCAGTATCTCCTTCAAAACGGGAATCCGCATCAAGACTATTTTCATTAAAAATTGCTCCACCCTTGGCAGTAATTGCTCCTAAAACATTGCCGCCACTATCGACCCATTCTGTGAGGTTGGCGGTTTGGGTAGCCGAATTTGCCTTGATCGTCAGTCCTATTGCACTATCTGCTCCAGTATTGATCTGCAATTTGGCACCGGGTGCATTCGTGCCGATTCCTAGACGCTTGTTTGTATTATCCCAGAAGTAATTTGCATTATCTTGAGCAAGATAACCATTGGAATCAACGAAAAGTAACGAACCGCTTGTTCCGCTACCAACTGATAGACCAATAGCCATGTTGCTAGCTCCTTGAGGGACATTTCGCCCTTCTGGAATATCTCCTATCGCAGTCTTTGTTGTTGAAACTCTGAAAAAATCAGCATACAAAACGTTGTTAACTGAAACTGAATTTTGAAAAACATATCCATATTGCAATGGTGTAAATGGTGCATTAAATGATGAAATAAGATACCATCCGATTCCATCTGTAGAATAATCCATGCTTAATACACCTGAGACAGATCTAATCCTTAAATATATGTACCCTCCAGCAATGCTTCCATCATCAATATTCCCATAATTTGCTGCCCAAGTTGTATAATTACTCCACCCTTGGACAGAAATTGATTCTCCTCCACTAATCCCATAATATTGAAATGAGATAAAATCTGAATTATTTGGATCAGCAGCTGCATTCTGGAACAAAGCCAATCCACCTTGAGTATAATTACCAGAAGAGACTGTTCTTTGAACCTTTGTCCAAACCATAAAATCCCCACTAGGTGTTATCGTCCTATATACACCTGAATAATTTGATCCAGTCGAAACCAGTTTTATTCCTCTAGCTTCTTCGGTCACGGTACCAGTATTAGCGGGATCCCAATGTGTCCAGGCAGCAGACAAAGTACTATCATTAAATTCATCATCATCTGCAGATGCTGTGACAGGTGGTGCATCAGCATCCCACTTATTATAAATCGCCCCTTGATTATTGGCCCAAGCAGTCTTGCAGTCACCATTAATACAAATTCCCGTCCCATTTACATACCCTGCCGAATCAACTGAATAACTCGGATTTGTTTTTCCTATTCCAAGTCGGCTATTTGTATTGTCCCAATATAAACTTGCATTACTCTGACTTACCAGCCCACTTGCCCCGGCAAACAAAATACTTCCGCTGGTCATGTCGGACATTGTGAGTGTACTTCCTGTTGGCAACTTTATGTCATCACCAGCTGTAGTCGGACTCAAATCTGTTCCGGTTTTCGTCCAAACACTAGCACCTCCGATTGATAAAAAATCGCTTATACAGTTTGTTTCACCATCTCCAGTACAGAATTTTGTCGCTTCCACTGTGCCGTTAGAAACTGCTGTCCGATATGTGGAAAGTCCGGAAGTTAAATAGATATCTCCTGTCACATCGAGAGGTGCTGCAGGAGAAGTCGTGCCAATGCCGACATTGCCAGAAGTTTTTAAAGTAATTACAGAAGTTCCTCCGATTGTCCACAGCAAATCTCCAGAAGTTTGAATTGATTGTAAATTTGAATTATCCCCAGCGTAATCATGTAAAAAAGTAATATACTGAGAGCCAGAAATGAGCTCAAGAGACCTATTAAAAGCAGTTCCGTCATCACCTGATACTCTCACACTTCCACCATTTACATGTAATTTAAAATTTGGACTGGTAGTTCCAATCCCTAACCTGCCATTTACATTATCCCAAAATAAATTCGCATTACTCTGACTTACCAGTCCACTTGCCCCGGCAAACAAAATACTTCCGCTAGTCATGTCTGACATTGTGAGTGTACTACCAGAATTAAGTTTGACATCATCTCCTGCTGTCGACGGACTCAAATCTGTTCCAGTTTTCGTCCAGACACTGGCGCCTCCGATTGATGAAAAATCGCTTATACAGTTTGTTTCACCATTTCCTGTACAAAACTTAGTAGCTTCAATCGTACCGGCAGTAACAGTTGTATCATACAAGGAAAGACCAGCAGTAAAATATGAATTATTATTAGTTGCCATTATCTGCCCGGCTAATCCATTCGAATTAGAAGTATATACTTCATAACCTGATGAAGATGAACGAACTGTCACACCATCTGTCCCACTCGGATATATTAGATAAAAACCTGAAGAGGTGCTACCCTGAATTTTTATTCGCTCATGAGCGATCCCGGTATTGACTGTAAATCCATAACTAGAATCTGGTGTAGTACCAATACCTACGCGACCATTTGTATCAACATAAAACTTAGTGCTAAATTGCAATGGATAGGTTGGAGATGCTGTGCTAATACCGAGGTATCCATTATTACCAATTGTCAATTTATCTACACCGGCAATCTTGAAAGTAATAAAACCATTCGTCGCAACGTTATTAAATCTAAACTCTCCTGTACCACCATTTTTATAACCTGTAAATACTGATAAATTGCCACCATTATCTAAATATTCTATACCACTATATCCTGCTGCATTTACATTTTGTACGCCGAAAACAGCACCAGCTGAGCTACTTATTACTTTTATCTGCTCCAAAGCACCAGCAGAATTATACTCAGCAAAGCCTTTATTGTTTGCGCCAAGCGACAATAAATAAGTTGGAGAAGTAGTTCCCATACCAATATTTCCATCCTTATCAATAACCATTCGCAACAATGAGGCACCAGAAAAAAATGTTATCCTTCCTTCTGTTGCACCTGGAGTTGTGGGACTACCAGCACTCAAAAACAAATTACCTCTTTGACCGGAAAATGCCGAATAAGTATTGCCTCTGCCACCAAAATATGGTCCTGTCGTACCAAAAAATTGCGGTGTGCTTCCAAAAACATAACCGCCTGTCTGATCAGTCGAAGAAAGATACATTAAATTGGTATCATAAGAAGCATTCGCTACTGCACCAAATTCAATGTTACCTTGTCCTGAAGCCGTACCTCCGGATAATTTAATCGAACCCCCATTCCCTACTTCTATCGCTTTACTAGGTGAAGTCGTCCCAATGCCGACATTGCCAGTTGTTGTATCGATTCTCATTCTTTCTAAATTATTTTGTCCGAAGATAATTGGTGTATTTTCGAGTGAACCTATCATAAACGAACTGGGAGAACCAAGACTTAATAAAACGGCTGCATTCGCTCTTGGTTGCCCAAACATAGTACCAGGAGCACTCGAACCATAAACTATAGATGCTAATGTCTTTTCTATATCATTACTAGAAGAATAAAATGATTGTTTAGTCGCTGCTGTGCTTTTTAATGTAAGTGTAGGAGAATCTACATTGCCTGATACGACACTAAGCACTCCTTGACCACCATATCCTGACCACCAAGTAGTTGCTGGGCCAATGGCGACTTTACCTGCTGTATCTATCTGAAAGGAAGGTTCAAAGCCATATTTTGCGAGATAGAATTTGCCATCATCTACACTCGATGCATCAGTTCCAAACACCCAAGATTGAGTTGCATTTCTATTTGTCATCTTAATGCCATATATCTGTGAAGCTGTAGCTTTTAGATTTAACTGACCAAGAACATCCAATGCAACTGCAGGGGACGCCGTTCCAATCCCTAATCTCCCATTTGTATTGTCCCAGAATAAACTCGAATTACTTTGACTTACCAGCCCACTTGCCCCAGCAAATAATATACTTCCGCTGGTCATGTCGGACATTGTAAGTGTGCTTCCAGCATTAAGTTTTACATCATCCCCAGCTGTTGTTGGACTTAAATCAGTTCCGGTGCGTGTCCAAATGCTACTAGCCAATGAGGAAAAACTGGTTACGCAATTCGTTTCACCATTGCCAGTGCAAAATTTTGTGGCTTCAACCGTCCCTGATGTCACTGTGGTGTCAAATGTGGAAAGTCCCAACACCTGTCCTACCCCAGCTGCTGAAATTTTTGCAAGCGCAGTCCCTCCACTGTTTTGCCATTCCTGAAGACTTCCACTTTGTGTCCCTGAATTTGCCTTGATTATCATTCCGATTGCACTATCTGCACCAGTATTGATCTGCAATTTTGCACCTGGTGCATTTGTCCCGATTCCCAGTCGTTTATTCGTATTATCCCAGAAATAATTTGCATTATCCTGAGCAAGATAACCATTGGAATCCACAAAAAGTGCCGATCCGGTTATACCACTGCCAACAGATAGACCTATTGCCATGTTACTAGCGCCAATTGGAACAGTCCTGCCACTTAAAATGCCGTTTGGTCCTAAATCAGATCCAATGTAGCGAAAAAAGTCAAATTTTGCAGTCGAGTTTGCTGATCCATTAGGAGCAGTTTCGAAAACTCCCATATGTTGTGGAGTATAGGCCAAAGTTGTAGAAACTAAATTTATCCAACCTTTGCCGTCATATGAATAATCATAATAATAAGTTGAGGCATTACGACGAATTCTTAAATAAACCGTAGGATTTCCAATATTTAGAGAATTCTGAAAAACAGTACCTGAATATGTAGTTTTATTAGTCCAATTGTCAACCTCAACGCCTAACGAGCCCCCTGACACCCAAAGATGAATAGAATTAATCCTGGTACTATTACTTCCCCCATTCTCAAGTAACTGCAACCCCCCTAACGTATAATTAGCCCTTGTTGTCAACACACTAATTTTAGTAGTAATTGTAAAGTTTCCGACAGGAAGATTTTTATAAATACCGTCCACAGAATCACTGCCTCCTACAATCCGATTAATTACAAAATCAGAATCTGCCTCCGAGATAGCAGAATTACTGGAAACGGAGGTCGACCAATTTCCACTAATTGAGCTATCATTAAATTCATCATCATAAGCAGAAGGTGTCAATGGCGGCGCATCAGGATCCCACTTTTCATAAATCGCACCCTGATTACCTACCCACGCAGTTTTGCAATCTCCATTTATACAAATGCCTGTTCCATTTACATATCCAGATGAATCAACTGAATAGCTTGGATTTGTTTTTCCAATTCCGAGTCTGCTATTTGCATTATCCCAATATAAACTTGAATTACTCTGACTTACCAGTCCGCTTGCACCTGCGAACAAAATACTTCCGCTGGTCATATCAGACATTGTGAGTGTGCTTCCAGCATTAAGTTTGACATCATCTCCTGAAGTTGTCGGACTCAAATCTGTTCCAGTTTTCGTCCAGACACCACCCCCACCGCCTAAAGATGAAAAATCGGTCACACAATTCGCTTCACCATCACCGGTACAGAATTTAGTAGCTTCAACAGTACCATCTGATACTGCCGTCCGAAATGTGGAAAGTCCAGAAGTTAAATAAATATCACCAGTCACATCTAATGTAGCACTGGGACTCGTATTCCCAATACCAACAAACCCATTATCTCGCAATGATATTACTATCATATTGCCAGTTTCTGTCAAACCAGCAGTTGATTTCAAAGCAATGTCTAATTGTGTTTTGGGATAATAAGGTGAACCTGCTGTGCCATATGAATATACATTAAAATCAACACCACCACTATAAAAATTTCCGGAGGAAAGAGGTCTATTTAGTCGTAACAATGTTTCAGAAGAGTTGCTAAGCGGATTACCTAAAACTCTAAGCACAGGAATACTTCCAACAACCTCACTTACATTGGGAGATCCTATTTGTAATTTTGATTCCGGATTTGAGGTCCCGATACCAACGTTACCTGCGGTCGTAAGCCTCATTCGCTCGGTGCTAGAACCGGTATACCATGCAAAATTACCATCGTTATTACTTCCTGCTTGGAACTCCATCAGTCCAGCTGACATGCCTATGCCATAACGGTTTGACCCATTCGCATTGTACATATCCCATTTAAGATTTGCTTGACTGCCAGGAGAACCAGTACCATAAGTGTTTCCAAAAGAGACATTTTCTGGCGAGGCTACTGCTGAGCCTCCACCCGCTCCATTAGACCCAAAAATTGCATTTCCATTAACCTGTAAAGGCACAAGAGGGCTTGCAGTGCCAATCCCTAACCTGCCATTAGTATTATCCCAGAATAAATTAGCATTACTTTGGCTAACTAAACCGCTTGCTCCGGCAAATAAAATACTGCCGCTTGTAATGTCCGACATTGTGAGTGTGCTGCCAGTTTTAAGTTTAACATCATCTCCCGCTGTCGATGGACTCAAATCTGTTCCAGTTTTCGTCCAAACACCACCCCCACCGCCTAAAGATGAAAAATCGGTCACACAATTCGTCTCACCATTGCCAGTGCAAAATTTTGTGGCTTCAACCGTTCCCGATGTCACTGTAGTATCAAATGTTGAAAGTCCTAAGACTTGTCCTACTCCGGTCGCTGATATGGTTGCGAACGCCGTTCCCCCACTATTTTGCCATTCCTGTAAATTAGCAGTTTGGCTAGCCATTCCTTTCACTATCAAGCCCTTTTCATCAATACCTGTATCAATTTGTAGCTTTGCTCCAGGAGAAATTGTTCCGATGCCAACATTACCTGGCAAAAGACCATTGCTTCCGGTCCGATTATTTTTTATCGTCATAATCGGTTCACTTAGAGAGCCTAGAAATTGATAAGAATCTACCACACCTGCTATGCGATTCGCCCCCATCATCGCTGATTGACTGTAATAACTACTCCCACTTTTAAACTCAATTCCATAAAAGCCATCAGTGTCAGCCATGTTCTGCAATGATATAGATCCACCGACTGATAATTTATTTGATGCAACTACATAGCTAGGAGAGGCAATTGTTACATTACCATTGACGTCAAGTTTGGCCCCCGGCGTTGCAGTGCCGATTCCTAATCTACCGTTGCCATTATCCCAAAATAGATTGGCATTACTCTGACTGACAAGCCCGCTTGCACCTGCAAATAATATACTTCCACTTGTCATGTCCGAAATAGTCATAGTCTCTCCGGAGTTCAGTTTTACATCATCACCTGCTGTTGTCGGGCTCAGATTTGTACCTGTTTTGGTCCAGACACTGGCCGAGCCTGATAAATCAGTACCACATACCCATGCTGAAGTGGCGGTATCCCATTTGATCACTTGTCCATTTGTACAACTATTCTGTGCTAAATCACCAAACAGAATTGTGCCGTTAGTTATCTCTCCTGTCTCTATACTCGATCCCAAATATGAAATACCTGCCGGTAATGTACTTGATGTATGTGAATGTGAATCATCTCCTACTATTATTCCAGAATACACTCCTGATACATCTCCTCCAAAATTGGTTGTTGTGGTTAAAAAATTATCATCATAATTATCATTTATCTTCAATCCAGTTGCACTTTTGGTCAGTGTAGTACCGTCGAGCTCCAGTCCGAAAGTCGATCCCGTTAGTTCTACTCCATTTCCGTCTGCACTATATGTGGATCCTCCTGCATCAGTACCGCATACCCATGCTGAAGTGGCGGTATCCCATTTGATCACTTGCCCATCTGTACAGCTATTCTGTGCCAAATCTCCGAAGAGAATTGTCCCGTTAGTGATCATGCCTGTTGTAATAGAATTACTTTGGCCTTCGTTTACGAAACGTGAGTCTGACTGAAGCCTTGTTTGAATGTCCGAATCAGAATTGTCATCCAATCTTCCTGAATCAGATAAATCCTGATAAGCATCAAAATATCCGGTACCAATAGTATTACCATTCCAGGTGCCTGAATTAATCGTACCGACAGTAGAAATATTTGTAGAGCCAGTCCAGGTAGCAAGACTTGGATCTGTTTCCGTATAGCTTGTCATATAGCCAAGACTATTCACCCATGATTTTGTAGCAATCGTACTGCCTCCAATAGTTGTCCCAGGAGCCAAATTAACCGCTCCATTTGTAATATATTCTTCCACTTGTGTCTCTGAGAGTATTGTGTCATTATCTCCATCATCTAGTCCTGTAGGCCTATTCGTAATATCTGTCCAAGTAGTATTGTTATCCCCTCCTTTTAACAAATTATCGGCAATAGTCAGCTTATACGACCCATCGGTTGTCTTTTCAACTTTTATGTCATTAGTTTCCAGTATTTTCGTATCCCCTGTCGCCGGTAACTCAGCAGCATCAGCATATTCGTTTAACTTACTAACAGTATTTATTAAATTAAGCAAGGTAAACACAAAAAGGATTAGTAAGCATAATCCCACAATTGCTAATATTAGCGTATAGTTTTTTATAGAATTTAGTTCTTGTTCTGTATTTCCTTTCATATATTAATTATGTTTGCATTTAAAAAACGTTTATCATTTAAGATAAGCAATATCCTTCGAGAATATTTACTTAATTGTTATTCAACGGATCGACAATCCACCAATCAAAACTAACCGTATCAGAATATGCTTTATCAATTTTTACTGTAAAAGATCCATCTATGACTGCACTTACAGCAATACCTGGAATTGCACTGCTTGGAGTAACCTTAGCTGTTACGAAAACTTTAGAAGTTGGCTTGATTTGGGTACTTGTAATTACTAATGTCGTATCTCCTGCGACAATATTGGCTGTTCCTACAGAAGCATCAGCAGCAGCTGCATTGATCGAAACTTTACCTTTAGCATTGACGGAATACACTTGATGTCCATTGGAGTCAAGAAGTTCCAAGGCAGTAGTGTCAATACTATCACCTAGAACTAACTGGATGCCACTACCCTGTTTCGCTTGAATCTTATTTGTTTTGACGATTCCAGCTGTCATAGTATTGGTAACTGTAAATGAATCAACTGTCGTCTGTAAGGTATCATTAGCAATATGAGCATCCAGATCAGCACGAAGTTGTGTCAAATCAGTCCTTAAAGTAGGATCAACTTGTAATTTTAATGCTTCAATCATCACCTGTTGCTCTTGAATTGCTCCAATTATTGGTGCAATGAGTTTAGTATAATCCAATTGCAAATAACCACCTGGTAAGGTCTCATCCATAATTGCCTCAGGAAAAATTGACTGAACGTCCTGAGCAATCAAACCAATACTATGAGGATTGCCAGCGAATCTGGTAATCAAAGGATAATTAGCAAGCACTGTCTCGTCATTCACATTCCAATCAAATTCTTTTCCTTGCAAACTCAAGATCTTTTCCAAAGAGCCGGAAAGGTCCTGAACATTAGTTTTGAGTCTAGCATCTGATTCACTTGCAATACAACTGGAAGCATTGCCATCACTATTAGTATCGACACAAACCGTACCGCCTTTAACTTCTACCTTACCTTGATTGGGGGCCGTGGTACCTATACCTACTGTACCTGCTGCGGTTATCATAAAATAATTATTTGAACTAAATGAAGTGGCATTGGCAATTTGAAAACTATAATCAGAAGATTGTGCTCCAACACTCCAAGAATTTGTACCCGGGATCGAATAATAAACTGTTATTCGAATATGATCAACATATGCTGTAGTTGTAGACATAGGGAGTATATTATATGCGCTTATGCCAACTCCAAAGTCACTGGCGTTAATTTCACTGGGAGTCCATGTAGTGCCCCATAAATCATTGTTCGCGCCTTCCAATGTCTCATAAGCCTCAGTAATTGGCCAATCACTACCATTTGTAATGTCTCCGTCTACTACTCCACCTTTTCGTAATTGAATATTACTTGATACTTCTCCTTGTGTATTGGAAAGATTTTCTACTTCAACCTTGATCCTAGTAATTGTCGCATATGTTGGAATTGTAAAACCAAAATTTGAGGCAACTAAAGGATTTGAAACATCGGAATATCCGGGATACGTACTATACAAATATACACTTGCTCTTGAATTATCAGAAGCAGTTGCATTTCTTGGATTACTCCACGCTTCATATACACCTGATTCAGAAACTGCCGTCCCTGTACTACGAAGACTACTACTTGTCGTACCCGTAACTGCATTGGTAAATGTCGCAATTGTGTTACTATCCGTGCGACTCAGCTGGAGTGCTTGGACTGGAGAATTTGTGCCGATGCCCAATCTACCATTACTATTATCCCAGAATAGACTCGCATTACTCTGACTTACAAGCCCGCTTGCCCCGGCGAAAAGAACGCTGCCACTTGTCATGTCCGAAATAGTTAATGATTCATTTGAATTCAGTTTCAAATCATCACCAGCCGTGGTAGGGCTTAGATTTGTCCCTGTTTTTGTAAACACATTTACTGCAGAAAAACTTGTGACACAATTCGTTTCACCATTACCAGTGCAAAATTTTGTTGCTTCAACCGTTCCAGCACTTGTTGAAGTATCGTATGTAGAAAGCCCAACTAATTGGCCATATCCAGCTCCAGAAATGGCTCCCAACACCGTCCCCCCACTGTTTTGCCATTCTTGGAGATTAGCGGTTTGAGTAGAGTTGGCTTTGACGATAAGGCCTGTGACATTTGCATTTAATAAATGCGTGGCTGTACCGCTCTGATTAACTGAAAAAACAACTGGAGTTAAAGTGCCGTAATAATCAGATATTGCAAGTTTGAACGTACCGTTCCCAGAAACCATATCATCCTTTGTCAGCCACATTTGCAGTGCTGTCGCTACTGAATTATTTGCCTTTGCGTATGTTATAAAACGAAAAGAATCTTTAATCTGTCCTGCAGTTGTGACCATATTTGGACCAAGCCATAAATTTCCTTCATCAATTTGCAGTGTACTTCCCATCCTAGTTTTTCCTGCAAATGTAAAATAATCATAATTACCTCCGCCTGTCTCGAATGTGAATGAATTTGTTGCTTTTAACATTACATCCCCACTATTCCATGTATAAAAATATCCCCGCTCTACACCTAGCGAGTCATTAAATGATATATTACGTCCTGCTTGTGTGCCAGCTTGGACTACTAATCCAGCATTATAACTAGCGTCTCCTGTAAGAGACAATTTCCCCAACCCGCTCATACTTCCCAACACTGTTCCACTACTATTCTGCCACTCCTGTAGGTTGGCAGTCTGTGTGCTAAATCCCTTAGTAATAAGTTGAATACGATTAGCACTACCAATTACTGATAATTGATCACCTAGACGATTGAGTCCTGCACCTGTGTAGATGGCGTAATTCGTAGTAGCGATATTTTGGTCAAGTATTTTTATGCCATAATTTGTCGTAATACTCCCGCTTGTTTTTGAAGGAGTATCAATATACAATCCATTAAAAGTTCCGATAGAACCCGATGTAACAGAACCTTTTATATAAGCTCCGTAGCCCGTGGTAATTGTGTCCGAAACTGCAGCTACCAAAAATTGCCCAGCATACCCATTACTCAGAGTCTTACCCCCTACAAAACCTCTCACTAAATTATATGATCCTATAAAACTATAAGAATCATCAGTAAAAAACGCATTGCTTTGTAGACCATAAACAGTATCACCACTTCGACTTGTAAGCATATTAATACTAGCACCGACATACAGGGAAGGTGGATCTCCAATACCTATCCTTGGCGTGTATATCCACCCATCTTTGTCTACCTGGGCCAATTTTGTCCCCCCACTATTTTGCCACTCCTGGAGATTGACAACTTGAGAGGAGTAACCCTTCACTATCTGCTGGATCCGATTTGCACTTCCTACAATAGAGAGTTGGTCACCTAGTCTGCTTAACCCAGAATTCGTATAGATAGCATAATTATTAGAAGCACCAGACATATTGCCTAAATAAAGACCATACAAATTTGTAACACTCCCGGAAAGATTAGCGACTAGACCGTTGAAGATCTTTTGATCATATGCTGAGCCACTAACATCTACTGCACCATAAAAATTATTAACATAACCAGCTGATCCTCCAGTACTCACAGTTACAATAGAACTAGTACCCGTAGCGGTTGAAGCAATTGTATTGGCACCAGAGATAACTCTACCGTAAACCCCCGTAGCTGAACTGACATTGCCGTTTAATGATAAATTAATCAGCCCGCCCCAGACATCGTCACCCGGTCTACTAGTTGAATGTGTAATGTATAAGCCAACATACTGATTTCCAGCTACACCAATTCCCAATGTACCGTATGGTGAAATTGAAGCCAATAAAGATCCCCCACTATTCTGCCAGACCTGTAAGTCAGCTGATTGCGAACCGGAGTTTGCTTTAATAATAAGACCTTTGGTAGCATTAGCTCCGGTATTTATTTGCAGTTTGGCTCCTGGGGAGGTAGTCCCAATGCCGACGAGACCTGTACTTGTCACCCTCATCACCTCCGAGCTATAATCTCCAGGACTAAAAACGATATCATAAGATGATCCTGTTGCAAGCTTGAGGTTACCACTGTCTTTAAGAATGTCAGCCGCATAAGGATTACTATTTATATAAATACCCCAGGCAGGATTATTTGTAGCTACACCAAGGAATATTTGTGCCATGCCTGCATATCCATTTGCGTCGGAAACTATTCGCAAGCCCTTGTCACTCGTAGCTGTAGCTACTTGAGAAATATCCAGTTTTGCTCCAGGAGAAGTCGTCCCGATGCCGACGTTACCGTTTCCCAATACACTAAGTCTAGTTCCACCTGTCAATGTATACGCCTTAGCTGAAATAGCAGCACCTACAGCTGCAGTGGTTAAGGATGTATTTGAAGGAATTGTTAAAATAGTTAGAGTCTGACCTTCTGAAGTAATAGTATCACCAACTTTAAAAGTATTTAGAAATCGAGTTCCTACACCTGTCCAAGTTGTTCCATTTAGGCCTACTGAAACTGTTCCTACTCCTGTTGTGCTTTGAGCGACTTCCAGATTTGCAGTTGGACCAGTAGTTCCGATACCGACGTTACCGGAACTGCTAATAAGCATTTTTACTGTGTTACTGGCAAACGGAGTAGTATCATTTGTGGATCCAGTGTAAAAGAATAAATCTGTAGGTGCAGCAGTGCCAGTAACAGTGCCATTAATATAAGCTCCAAATCCTGCAGTCTGTATATATCCAGATGATGATACATACGGCTGAAAACCAAAAGAAGCAAGATAATTTGACGTCACCACAGATCCGCCATCAACACTTTTTCTGAAGATTATCTTGGCTGCATACGTGCTGTTAGTCTGACTAACGATAATACCGCGATTCGCAGAAGTACTTGAGGACACAACTTCCAATTCTGAACTTGGACTTGCCGTCCCAATACCTACATTCCCACTAGCATCTATCACAAACGGGGTGGTATCACTGCCTTCATCATCCACCCGGAGGGCGTAGCCTGTGCCTAAATTTCGTAAATACATTGCTCCACCACTAGATCCAGTATCATCCTGAAAAAGTTCCAATAAATTTGCAGTACTGTCATAAGTGACATTGTTACTTTGCTCAATTTTGAGTAAAGGATTAGAGCGACCTGAGGCACTGAGTAATGATTGTACTGTGAGGGTGTTTGTGCCTAATCCTTCATAGGTATCGCTGGCATTACTGCGCAGAAAATCTGCTGCAGTATTACCAGATAAACTGCCAGCTGTATCTGAATAATACGCAAATGGTACGGAATTGATCAGCTTCCTGGCAAAAGTTTCTGCTCCGCTAAAGTCACCATTGCCATCGGTATCGAACTCAATTTGCAGATATACTGTGTCATCAGCACCCCAGACAATTCCAGACCCGCTACATCCACCACTCGGAGCTGTCCATGAATTACACACAGAGTTTAAACTCAGGTTGAACACTCCTTCATAATCACCAATTTCTTTGTTGCTATGAGTTTCCTGCCACAATAACGTCCCGCCCGAACTTTCGGTATAGATACTAGCACGAAAATCGCAAGTGTCTGCCCCACTTGCCACACAAGAAGGTGCACCGGTAATCAGATTTGTCCCAGTAGTTTTATTGACAATTTTGCCCTGGAAATTAATAGTACTGTTTGCAGCTGCAAAGACAGGAGTAGATAAAAGATAGAAATTTAAAGTTAGGAGAAAAAAAACAAGAAAAAACAGGAAAAGTAAAACAAACCTCTTATGAGGAAAAAAAAGCAAATTTTGCTTTGCATTAATAGACCAAATTCGTAGTTTCAAGGCAATTGGCAATAAATAGTGATAACCTAGCAAGGGTTATTTTTAGTCTAAACAATACCATATTATATGTCAAGAAATTTTTATCTAATAAAACACATAATTTCCTTTCAGGGTATGAATTATTTAATATACTGAAATAATAAATCTTATCTTGACAAAAAAAAACAAATGCCGGCAAAGGCATTTGTTTTAAGGCATTGTAAAAACAGTTCAAAGTGCAATCTTTTCTCTGTTGTAATCAATATAAATTTTCTCATATCACTTGTCAAGTGAAAATTAAGATTATTGTAAAATTTATTTATACAATAATCATTAAAGCATCTATTTTGCAAGCATTTTCAGCCAATCATGATACATCAATATTTGATGATCTTCTTTATACAAGATCCAATTGACTTCGAGAAATTTTCCAAGTAAAGTTTAAATATCATCATTCATGTCACCGATGCCAACACTAAGCTTCCAAAAAAAAATATTCTTATGCTGTGTATTCATGCTATGTTCCTTGATTATGATTGATCTGACCATTCGATTTATCAGATCACCAAATTCAAAAAATATTTTAGGTATTATCAGCTGTGGCATTAATTGTGTGCAAACTGATCCTGGAGTTGCTGTTACGGCCAGTGTTCCTTTTAATTATCTCCAATTTAAAGTATATCCTGAAAAACGTATCCCTCCACAGCACAACTGGAACACCAGATCTGATTTTAAACTAGTTAATTGCTCAAATAACCAGGAATTAATATTAAATAATATTATCACTGATAACGAAGGTATTGGAGAAATAAACCCTACCCTTTTAAATAACTTTAACTCAGGAGATTATCGCTTTTATGTTAGTTCAACTTCTCATTTAACTAGAAAATTCAACTGCTATCCGCTTTATACTCAAAATGCTCTTATCGATCTTACTCTCGAAAATAAATATTTGCTTGCCGGAGAAGTCAGTATCAGGAATGATAATTATATCAATAGCCTGGATTTATCAGTTTTGATAAATCAACTTTTTAGCTCAGATTATGTCACAGATCTCAATCAGGATGGACGAGTAAATGCTCTGGATTTTTCAATACAACTTACTAATTTATATCGTAACGGGGATTAATGAAAAAATTTCTTAGTATAATTATATGTATATTTTTTTACCTGATTTTTGCAAAATTTCCTGTCACTGCAGCTTCGTTTAAAATATTTCCTACTACTGGTCAATTCCCGCAAGGCTGTAATAATGTCTTACAAATCATCATCAATACAGAAGGACAAAGCTCAAATAGTGCTGACCTGGAAATCACATATAACCCCCAGGAAGTGGAGATCATTGATGCCAATCCTCTTATACCTGGAATTCAAATCACTAATGGTGATGCCTTTGAATCATATGTGTATAATTTAGTGAATCCAGTAAATGGCAAAATCAAAATTGCCGCTGGTTCGTTCATAAATAATCTGCAAGGAGAAAAATTATTCGCCTCAATTAAATATCGTGGTTTACAACAAACTGAACATAGTTTGTTCATAATTACTTATCAAGGACCAGGAAATACCCTCGACAGCAACATCGCTGAGACAGTTTCCAGTACTGATATCCTGACAAGTGTTACAAATGCAGATATTACATTTAAATCAGGTAACTGTCAGACCGATACCATTCCGCCAATCATCAGTTTTGATTATCCCGAAGATAGACAAATGAATATTCCCGCCAACGCAATATTATCTTTTAATATCAAAGATATACATTCTGGTGTAGATATTGCCACCATGATCGCTACTTTCAATGGCGTCAATTATTATTACAACACTTCCAATACAGTTTACTCTGGAACAAAAGAAGTTTATTCTTTTTTAATTCAACCGCTGGGAGAAATTCCTCAAAATGCAGCGTCCACTTTAAGAATTACTGCCAGTGACTTTGCTGGCAATACTACTACCGCCTATATTATTTTCAATTCGACATTATCTGATACTGAAGCTATCCCACCCCCGCTAATTGAGATTCTTAATCCTCATAAAATCAACGATGTCGAGGAATATGCTGAATTAGTGATCCGAATATCTGATGCTCAATACGATCTGAATTTTGACAAGATTGTTCTGATTTTTAATGGTCGCGAATATAAACTAATCGATCCTGCGCTCCATTATCAAGGAACGAAACGAGATATTACAATCTATTTCAAACCAATAGAAGGAATCCCACAAACAATGCCTTCCAGTTTGACCATTTATGCTGAAAATATCAAACAAGTGGCAGCATATAAATCAATCTATCTCAATAACCGCTTTGCACTCCCAGAAACTGGCTCTACAACAGAAAAAAATACATATACCACAATCGAAAAAAATATCTTAAAAACAATCATCCTTCCAACCCGTGTCAAAACAGTAATCGCCCAAAATGGCTTAGTTACTTCAGCACTTTTAGTTACCAGTGCTTTATTATTGTTGTTATATGGATTAGATCGATTTATTTTGGGCACACAATATTACAAGCAACAACAACCATTATGGGGAATCATCTATAATTCTCAAACTAAACAAACAATTTTCCGTGCTAAAATTCAAATGATTGCACAAACCAACAATCAGCTTCACTCCAAAATCAATTCGGACAAAAGTGGGCAATATGGCTTCTATTTTACACCAGGAAAATACCTGCTAATAGTTACTGCTCCAGGATATCAAGAAATATCCGAGGAAATAAATTTAACAAATGAAAATCGTGATTTCTTCTCAAAAAATATCGCTTTAACCTCACTTAATCACAATTATTATCTCCCTTTACGAAAATTTGTCCGAATTATTCCTGCTTTAAGTAAATATCTGCAATTATTAGTTTTTATCAGCAGCATTTTCGCAGTTGCAATGGATTTTAAATCATTATCCTGGATTTTATTTTGTAGTTGGAGTGTAATCATTATTAATCAGCTTATTCATCTTCTCTATCGACTGTTTAGTCCCAAACTCATAATAAATAACTTGAAAATGAACCCAAACTTCAGTAATCATATACTTTTACAGATTTTCAATTTCCAACAAATTCTTTTGGAAAGTAAATTCGTGAAAGCAAATCATATTACTACTCTACCCAAAAGTTTAGGTAAATATTATTTACAAACAAATAATTTATGCTCAGACACCCCTGAAAAATTAAATACGATAAACAAGAAAGAAATGAGCTTGCTGAATATTGAAATTCAAAATACCAAAGAAAAAATTCAAATTAATCTATAGACCTTATGACTAATAATTGTGGCTATAATAGCCTGAAATTTTAAATCTGGTGTGCATATTTAAAATGAAAGATCTATACTTAACATACCTACCCACGCTACAGAATAATTAACCTGCAAACTACTATTTCTTGTGCACTTTATCAATTTCTTTAAACATAGCCTGCTCTTTCAGAAAATACAACTCTATCTGTCCAGTTGGTCCATTTCTATGCTTAGCGATTGTCAGATAACGATTATTATCTGCTTTCACTTCTCCCTCTTCATTTTCAGTACGACTCAAAAACAAAACAATATCAGCATCCTGTTCAATAGAACCTGAATCACGAAGATCTGAAAGCTGAGGAGTACCATCACCTCTTTGCTCTACTGCTCTACTCAATTGAGATGCAGCAAGCACAGGAACATCCAATTCACGGGCAATACTTTTCAACAATCGGGAAATCTCGGAAACTTCCTGTACCCGACTCTCTTGATGCCTGCCTGTTATTAATTGTAAATAATCCACAATTATCATATCCAACCCATGTTCAACTTTTAATTTTCTCGCCTTTGTCCGCATTTCCATAATACCAATACCAGGAGTATCATCAATATATATATTTGCTTCAGAAAGCACGCCCATGGCATCTGAAAGTTTCGCAAATGAACTGTCTTTAATCCTGCCCATTCTCAGGTCCCAAAGTCCAATCCCCACTTGCATCGACAACAATCGATCCATCAGTTGTGTACTGGACATCTCTAGTGAGAATATCGCTACTGTTCTATTATCAATGACCCCGGCATGTCTGGCAATATCCAAAAGTAATGCTGTTTTTCCGACAGAAGGTCTGGCTGCTACAATTACTAAATCAGATTTTTGAAATCCACCTAAAATCCCATCTAAATATGGGTACCCTGCAGCTATACCTCGTAACTTACCTGGATCTTTGTTTAATTCTTCTGCTCTCTCATATGCTTCTTCCAGTAACTGAGAAACATGAACAAAATCACTGCCTGTCGAAGATTCAGCTATTTTCAAAAGATTTTGTTCAGCTTTATCCAATAGTTCATCAAGCTTTTCATTTTCCTTATAAGCCATTTCATCTACTTTGACAGCTAGGGAAATTAGTCTCCGTCTAGTACTAGCTTCCTTTATTAAATGGCCGTATTCTTCGATATGTGCTGCGGTAGGAACTTCTGATACTAATTGCGACAAATAAGCAGTACCACCAATTTTTTCAAGCAATTTACCTTTTTTTAGCTCCGCAGTAACTGTCAAAACATCGATTGCCTTTCGATCACTATACAGATTCATAAATACCTCATAAATCTGTTTGTGTTCCTGTTTATAAAAATGCTCTGGGTGTAAAAATTCTGCCACTTTGTATACAGCCTCTTCATCAATCAAAATCGAACCTAATACAGATTTTTCAGCTTCAAGATTTTGTGGTGGAATTTTAAGATCAGACATGAAAATTATTAAAAGCTAAGAGTTATTAGTTAAGAGTTAATAGAAATTTAGAATCTGGAATCTGGAATGATTATGCAATTTGAAATTTGGAAATTGCAAATTGGAAAGGAACTCCCCGCACGGGTTGCAGATCTGCAACCCCTCCTATTTCTTTCTATTTTTTGATACATGATACATGTTACTTGATACTTAATACTTGATACTTAATACTTGATACTTGATACTTTTTTCTACTTTAATATTTCCAAAATAGTAGGTCTATCTTCCTGGGTAAAATCGCTACTACTAACTTTAATAGTAGTTTTCGCTTCGGGCATACCACCAAATTCCTTTTTAGTTTTTTCAAGTAGAACATCATTATCTACTAACGGTATTACCATATTTGGTTCAATCTCATTAATATTATCAATTTGTTTTAAAAAATTTTCTTCATTGATTTCTGCAATTACAATATCGCAAATACTTACATTTTCCAAGATTTTCTCTACATTCAAATCTTTTTCAGCAGAAAGATAAATTACCTTAATGCCCTCAAAATCAAAAACAATAGAATCAGGTTGCAAATTATTCGTAGTATCTACTGCATAAACCAAAATATCATTTATTTCATACTCACCTGGATTTGATATTACTTTATTTGAAGCCTCAGTTTGATCCAAAGCCACTACCACATCATATTCATCAGATGAAATAGCCTTTACATCCCTTTTTATGAGCATGGAAATCGAGCTATTTTTGAAAAGCAGATTTTTTCCAGAAAATTTAATATTCATATTTTTAGTATTCAATAAAGTTAGATATTTTTTATTATAATTGAATTCTGGTTAGTTATACAATAAGAATATTCAAATGATACATTTACTCTGCTTTATCACTTTAAAGTAATGGTGAATAATTATTTCGTATCATATTGCAATAATTGTGGAGAGCTATGCTTTGAAATATTTTCCCTGATTTTCAATTTGCTTAAAAATATACGTGTTGCTATAATTCAGTTTGTCATTTTTCAATTTTAAACACATGAAAAAAGGAATTCATCCTCAATTATTTAAAAATGCTAAAGTACATGATCTTTCTTCTGGAAAATCATTTATATTAGCAAGTACAAAAGAAGAAATTTCACTCGAGGTGACAAACCTTACTCACCCTTTTTACACAGGCAAGCAAAAAATCGTAGATACAGAAAATCTTGTTAAAAAATTTGAACATAAACGCACAAACAAAAATACCGATGCTGTACAACGTAAAAAAGACAAGCGTTTACGAAGAAGTCAAAAAACTACAGCTGTAAATAGCGGTAGTAAACTCACTTTAAAAGACATGCTCAATAGCATGAAATAAGTTACATTTGATGTAACGCACCTAATTTCGCTATTCAATCAAATGCATAAAACTCCTGAAGAGATTATTGTTGATTATAATAGCAATAACACCCTTTTAAGTTCCCCTGAAATTTTTTCTAATAATAAATTATTTACTGAGATTTCAATTGCTCAAGATAAATTAACCAAAGTCTATCAACTAGCTTTGGATATTCTAAATCTTAAGAAAAATATCACTCAGGCCAAAGAGCTGCTAATGGTAGAGAAAGATTCTGATATGACTGAATATTTAAATAATTCTATCACTTCAGATGAGACGCTGCTAAGCGATTTAATCGAATCATTTAGCTATCAGCTTTCTGAAGATGCTGTTCATGATTCGCGCAATGCAATTCTGGAAATTCGTGCAGGTACTGGTGGTGATGAAGCAGCACTTTTTGCTCAAGACCTTTATCGTATGTATTTAAAATATGCCGAACAAAAAAACTGGAAAATTGAACAATTGAGTTTGCATGAAACAGGAAATCATGGAATCAAAGAAGTAATTGTTTTAATTTCAGGAAAAGGTATTTACGGTTCCTTAAAATATGAAGGTGGTGTACATCGAGTACAACGCATCCCTCTCACAGAGTCTGCAGGAAGAATTCATACTTCTGCTGCATCAGTTGTAGTCCTTCCTGAAGTTGATGATGTGGAAGTGAATATCGATCCTGAAGATATCAGAATTGATGTATTTCGTGCCGGTGGCCCTGGTGGTCAAAGTGTCAATACTACTGACTCAGCTGTACGCATCACTCACATCCCTTCCAATATTGTAGTTTCATGCCAGGATCAAAAATCTCAACTAAAGAACAAAGCACAGGCAATGAAAGTCTTAAAGAGTCGCTTATTTGAAATGGAATTTCAAAAACAACAAGCAGCAATTTCTGCACAAAGAAAAAATTCAATAGGATCAGGTGATCGTTCTGCCAAAATTCGTACATATAACTTTGCCCAAAGTAGAATAACTGATCATCGTATTAAAAAAAGCTGGTACAACTTATTGGAAGTATTAGATGGTAATTTAGAAGAAATTATTAATACTACCCGCAAACAATTAATCCTGCAACAACCATGACCTTAGAACAAGCCAGGAAATATTTGCAGCTCAATTTAATTGCTGTCAGTGCCAATGTGACAACTGAAGCTGACTATATCATCTCAAAAATTTGCCAAATACCTTCACATCATTTACTAATGTATCCCAATCAACCCCTAACTCAACTGCAAAAAAAATGCCTGCAAAATATTTGTAATAAACGTAAAAATAACATGCCTTTGGCATACATTTTTCAGGAAAAAGAATTTTTTGGAATTAACTTTTATATCAATAATAATGTATTGATCCCCCGTCCAGAAACTGAAATACTGGTGGAAACTTGTATCAATTTTTTAAAACAATTTCCAGATAAAAAGCTACTAATGTGTGACTTTGGTACAGGTTCAGGTTGTATTCCACTTAGCATTATTTTAAATACCAAAAATGTATCAGGCACTTTAGCAATTGACATTAGTTCCAAAGCAATATCTGTAGCAAAACAAAATGCAAATACTCTTCTTAGTCCAAAACAACAAACAATTATAAATTGGAAAACTTCTGACATTTTTTCAAATCTTGGTTCCTTACAAAAATTTGATCTGATTACCAGTAATCCTCCTTATATCCCAGCAAAACAAATTCCAGCACTGGAACCAAGTGTTAGAAATTTTGAGCCTGTAGGCGCATTGGATGGTGGGAAAGATGGTTTGATCTTCTATAAACGGATAGCAGAACTCATTTTACAAAATTTATCCAAATCTGGTATGGCAATATTAGAAATTAATCCAATCTTAATTGATGATTTAACGGAAATATTTCAATCATTTCAATACAAGTTTATCCCTGACCTTACTGGAAAAAAACGATTTATCCAAATATTTCAAAATTTTTGAAATATCATATCCATTCTTTATTTCAACATTTCTCTAGCTTTGATATCTTGTTGTTCATATTCTTCCACCTTTTCGTCCGGTGTAATTGGATCAGTTTTAGAAATATTTCTACCATCTGGAGTTAACCATTTTTGAAAAACTAACTGTAGCATAGAACCATCATCAAAAACTATTGGTTTTTGCTCTACGCCCTTTCCCACAGTGGGCATTCCAACTACTTTTCCACGATGATTGTCCTGGATTGCTGCTGAAAAAATCTCAGAAGCAGAAGCACTACCTTCATTTACCAAAACCAGCAAAGGAATATCTAAAAATTTACCAGTTCTAGTTACTTTATATTTTATTTTATTACCATCACGATCTTCTTCCTGATAAATCACAGTATTTTTTGGCAAAAATTCTCCCAGTACATATTCTACGGATTTTACATAACCTCCTGGATTATTTCTCAAATCAATAATAATCCCTTTAGTACCATTATTATCTTTTAATGCCTGCTCTACAGCCGTATCCCATTCAGTATTAAATTTTTCTAATGATTCTTCGGTAAATTTGTAAATCTTAATTTCAGCAATTCCATCTTTGGTACCTTGATAAACCACATTATTCATGTCTATCTTTTGTCGAGTAATAGTCAACTCCAGCTGTTTGGACTGACTGGGACGATAAATAACAATTGTGACATCTGTATCTTTAGGACCACGAATTTTAGCTGCTACATTATAGACAGATTGACTTTGCATATCTTCGTTATTCACCTTCAAAATCACATCACCAGCCAATATACCTGCTTTTTGGGCTGGAGAACCATCAAGAGGGCTTTCTACTAACACCAGGTCACCATCCTGTTTTAATGTAGCTCCAATCCCTTCAAATTCACCTGCATTTGATTTTAAATATTCCTGAGTTTCGTCTGGATTTAAATAATTGGTATATGGATCATTCAAACCACTTACCAAGCCTTTTATCGCACCGTAATACAAATCTTTACCATTCACATTTTTATTAATATACTGAGTCTCCACTGTATCCCAGACTTTCCAGAGCATCTTCAAATCGATATTATAATATTGAGTTTTTATATCACCAGTCACACTATAATTAATGGCTCTTTCTCCAATTCGATTTAACAAATTCATCCTCCCAATCAGAAATCCACCTATGAAAAAAATCACTAAACTAACAAAAAAAATTGAGAATTTTAATACAAATCTAACAAGCTTTTTATTCATGATTACAATAAATAATATTTTCCTTGCGGATGGTAAGTAAATTATCCTGAAAATTAACTAGACAGGTTTTGAGACCAACATTTTCTATTCTAGCATAAGCATTATTTAAACTATAGTCGAGAAAATGGATTTTTTCACCTTGTTTAAGAACAGTCTTTTGAATTTGATATCTCTGCTGCTCTTTTGATCTTTCTAAAGGAAATTTATTAGCAATCTGCTCCAAAGGAATTTTTATTATACCCTGATCAATAAAAATATAATTACCAATAAATTTCTTAAGTCTTGCTGCTATTCCAGAAATATTACCGGCAAAATCTTCAAGTAAGATAATATTCATATTGAACAATTCCCAATCTTTTTTCTTTAAAAATTTCGTGAATTCAAAATAATTTGTTTTAGCAATAATAATGGCTTTAATTCTATGATGAATAATATTATCTAAGTTTAATCGAAATTCTTCAAGATTATCAATAAAAATAATTGATGGAAACTCCTCATTATGTTCACTATCCATTGTCTTAAGTATCCCAGAAACTGAACTGCCAATATTAAAAAAAGGATAGATATTTTCTACAGCACACTTAATAAAAATCTTACAATTTTTTTGAATATCGACAACTTGAAAATTAAATTGAGCATGAAATGGGCGCAACTCTTTGTTTGTATGAATAATAATCACACCATATTCACTTTGACTCAAATCAATTTTTCCAGAACATGGTGCTTTGATCTCATAAGTCAATAAACTTCCAAATTGTGGAATCAGAGCAATAATTTCTCCCTGCCGTAATATTTGACCATTTATTACTACAAGATATTTCTCCAATTCAGGCAGATGACGATAATCTAATATCTCAAATTGATCTGACCTTGAAACACCAAGCAAATCAGCTGAATGCACTTGATCACCAATTGCTTTATTAAATCGTAAGATCGATAATTCCAATTGTTCTTCCTCCACAATCTGCATTGGTGAAAAACTTAAATGCTGAAACTCAATCGCATTATTTTCCAATTCTACTGGCTTCCACCAATGTTCAAACTGATTATTACTAAATTTTTCTATTGATTTGGATTGCTTTTTTGGAAACAAAATATAGCGGGGTAAAACTGAATTATCATCTAGAGTACATTCTGAAGAATGCAGATCATATAATTCTGATCGTTCTTTAGAAACTAATAGATTCTTTAATGCACTATCTTCATGATATTCAAAAACATCATATCCCTTTCTGTGAAAAAGAAAATCATTATTGGCTAAAAATAATATTTGCGGATTAAAAAAACATTCACTAAATTTATAAATCTCCGGCTCCTTTTGTGCTAAATAAATTAAAAGTTGCCAAAAACCAGAATCATCTATTATTATTTTTAAGTTTCGGTTCAAATAATCTTGCAGATATTGTGAAATTGTAAGCATATTGAGCCATTTACTCCAAACCATTTCTCCAGTAAATACAAGCAATTCACAATCAGATGAAATTTCAAGGTTATTTGAGTGTAAATACCAATAGAACAAGTCTTTAGTATATTGGAATTCTTGTAATTTTGATGGATAAATCGGAAATTGCATTAACGAGGTAATAACACAATCAACCTGATATTTATTTTTCGCTAAAAGTTTATTCGATATTTGATCAAAGAAGCTAGTCAAATCAAGCTTACCCTGGCTTATTTTTTGAGCAGTAATACTGGAAAAACTATCAAAATTCAATTCCAACACTTGTACTTTTTTTCCCAGTTGTAAATCAATATTTTTAATTAAATTTCCCTCAGGCTTAGATCTGGAAAAAACATCAATGAACTTAAAATTTGGAATCTGAATACCCTCAGAAATTTGTAAGGCAATATCAGCTTTATCTGGAAAATCCTGCGTTTGATAATAAGCTGAATGAAAAGGCTGGCGAAAAATTTCACCTGACTGGATTTCATACCCTTGTTTCTCTTTGTTAACTTTGGCAACCAAACTAAAATGTTTACCCCAAAGACAATACGAAGTTAAATTCAACATTTGACAGATTTATTTGAAGAGATGAATTGCTTGAAATATTAGTCTACTTTATCACCAAGTTAAAGTAAATCAATTTTTCTGAGGTTTTTAATAAAAAAAAATCTCCAGGTAAACTGGAGATTTTTGATTATACTAGGTTATTGTACGGTAACAATGCTAAAAATCTTGCCTTCTTCACTTCAGCAGCAAGTTTCCTTTGACATCTAGGACAAGCACCTGTTCTCATTGAAGGAAGTAATCTTCCTCTTGTCGTAACAAATTTTTTTAATTTATACACATCCTTATAATCAATATCACGATCATGACCTTTAAAAGGACATGGTGGTTTGGGCATTTTTTTTATCTTTTTTTTCTGCTTTTTCATTTGCGTTTTCTCTTATAGATTAAAATAAATCATCACCTTCATTATCACTTGATTCTTGAGGTTTTTCAGCTGAAACTACTTTTTCTTCAGTTTTTACTTCAGTCTTTTCTACTTCCACCTTGGGTTCAGTTGCTGTCTGAGTTTCTTCTACAATTGTATCTTCACCCTCTGGTAAAGCAGAAACCTTGGCCTGATCCAAACCAACCCCTTTTTTGCCTTTATCATCAAGTAATTTCATATCATCAATTTTGATTTCTGTACGATAATGACGCACACCATTAGCATCATCCCAAGTTCTTGTCCGCAGTTCTCCTTCGATAAAAACTAACATGCCAGTTGCTAACAATTGAGCACAAATTTCTGCTAATTTATTCCAGGCAACAATATTATGAAATTCTGTACGTTCTTGTACATTTCCGCTACTGTCTCTCCAAGTTGCATTTGTAGCTACACCAAAAGTACATACTGAAGCTCCATTTGCTGTAACTCTTAAAACTGGATTTCGTGTAAGATTTCCAATAATTAATACTTTATTCAATGATCTTGCTGTTGACATCCTATATAAAACTTAACAATTAAAATATTATTTATCTGCTTTTATTAAAAGAAACCTCAAAACATCATTCATAAAAGTAATTTCTCTATAAATATCTTTTATGGTACTTGGTACTAATTCTAATTGATAGACTAAATAATAACCTTCTTCATGCTTGTGAATTTCGTAAGCTAAATGTCTTTTACCCCAAACATCTTGAGAAATAACTTTACCTTTTTGCTCTTTAATGAAAGTTTCGATTTTCTTAAGAACTGAAGCGCGAATGTCTTCTGGTAATAAAGGCTTTAGAATGATCATCAATTCATATTTCATAACCTTACCGAATGATAATAAATAAATTATGCACTGAATAATAACAGATAATTATCTGAAGGACAATGTTTGTAATTGTATTTTAATCAACAAAAATTTGCAAGTAGAATATGAGAATTGCGTTAGATAAATGAAACTGTTACCGAAATGACCTCCGTTAGATAAGTCAATGTGTTACCGTAGCAAAATT
>Ga0194063_10000458_pt1 | contig 29818 bp, 22 predicted proteins | sample SepL3720m_MetaG_FD_155459 | JGI IMG/M metagenome (GOLD analysis project Ga0194063, IMG submission 155459) | Anoxic zone freshwater microbial communities from boreal shield lake in IISD Experimental Lakes Area, Ontario, Canada - Sep2016-L373-20m | ecosystem: Environmental > Aquatic > Freshwater...
ACCCGCTCGCCGGCGCTCCGCGCGATGGCGAGGCTGGCCATCGAACCGGACGCCCCGGCGGATGCCCTGCGCGCCCGCTTGGACAAACTCATGGAATCGTCCGCATCGCTTTCGACCCAAGAAAACCTCTGGCTCCTTCTCACGTTCCAAGCCCTGCTGAAATCCCATCCCGCCACGGCTCTCGCCAAATCCCTCAAGCCCGCGCCGGATGCGGTTTCGCCAAATAAATCCGCCGCTGGGTGGGCCGGACGCGAGCTCGCCCATGCGGACGGATTGAAAATCTCCGGCCTCGGTGCGGGCGCGAAAGGGACGTTCGTTTTGAGGGCGCTCCGCCGCCTCGGCGAATCCGAAAATGCTCCGGTGCAGAATGGCATCCGCCTCGACCGCATGGTGAAGAACCTCACCGATCCCTCGCGCAAAGGAACCCCGGAAGCCCCGTTCCGGCTCGGCGACGAACTCCTCATCACCTACCGGTTCCAGTCGTCGAAGCCGCAGAGCTTCCTCGCTCTCGAAGACGCACTGCCCGCCGGCATCGAAGTCCTGAACCCGAACCTCGCGCTCTTCGCAAAATCCTACAACGTCCCCGCCGAAGCCGGCGTGGCCACCGCGTTTCTCTCGCATTCCGAAATGCGCGACAGCCGCACCGGCCTGTTCTTCGACGAATCCCCCGCCGGCCTCCAGTCCTACTCCGTCCTCGCCCGCGCGACCGCCGCCGGCTCGTTCACCTGGCCCGCCGCCCAAATCTCCCCGATGTATGACAGCCGGTTCTACTCAAGAACCGCCCCCTCAACCTGCACGGTGAGCGCGGAGTAAATTCAGACATCCTGATGTGTCATCCAGGAAAATGAGGGAGCGAGGAAAACGGATGACCCCAACCCGCGATGGTAGGGACGCCTTCTCCGCTGCGCTACGGTTGCCTTCCCGGCCAAACGTTCTACCTGTCCATTGTTTTCGTTGCGCTATCGCGCTGGTTTTGCCGAGGCGTCCGTCGAGAGAAGTCGGACGGCTCGGCGAGCCATCCCTACCAATGATCGGCTCACCAGCTTTCCCCACACGTCAGGATGTCTGATCTTTGTGTGGGACTGGATCGGCACCCATGCGGAATACAGCAGACCTCCCGCTCCCTGTCATTCTTGCTCCCGGGATCCCTTTGCTTTTTGACTCGCCGCTTTGAGGTTTTCTTGAAAGCTTCGCCGTCATGAGGCTGCGTTTCGCAATTCTCCTGATCGCTGTTGGTCATTCGTTCACTTTGCTCTCGGCCGACCCTGTGGGTTGGCGGATGGATGGCAGGAGCGATTTTTCGACGGCGAAGCCGCAGACCCAATGGGGGCCTGCGGATCGCGTGGTCTGGGCGACCCCGATGCCGCAATGGAGCAACGCGGGTCCGGTGTTGGTGGGCGACAAGATTTTCGTCTGCGCCGAACCATCCGCTCTCCTCTGCCTGGATTCTTCCGGGAAGATCCTCTGGCAGCACAGCGCCGATTACTCCGATTTGCCGGCTTCCCCGGCCACCGAATTGGAAAAGAACCGGGCCACCCTCGCCAGTGAGCGTTTGCCCGAGCAGGTCGCGGAGTTGCAGGCCGACATCGCCGCGAAGAAAAACCAACTCGCTCAACTGAAGGCGGACGCTGCAGTGAAAAAAGACGACCCCGAGGCAAAGGCGAAAGTCGATGCCCTGGCGAAGGAGATAGCGCCGATGGAAGAAAAAGAGAAAGGGCTCACCGAGCGGGTCCAGGCGCTCACCCCTCTCTCGGAGAGGAAACTTCCGCCAACGCATCCGGACAACGGCTACACCACCGCAACGCCGGTGTGTGATGGAAAATTTGTTTACGCGGCCTTTGGTTCCGGAATTGTTGTTTGCTATGACATGGGCGGCACGCGCCAATGGATCCGCTTTTTTCCTGAGAACACCCGTCGTGCATGGGGCAACGCCACCTCCCCCGTGCTGGTGGGGAACATGCTGATCACGCATTATCTCGACATGGTTGCCCTCGATGCCGGGACCGGCAAGGAACTCTGGCGCGCACAATGCGGCCACAACTGGGGAACCCCGGCCCTCGTCACGTTGGGCAAGCTGACCCTCCTGATCACCGACGGCGGCGATGTGGTCAATGCAGCCGACGGAAAAACCATGGCGACCACCATGAAGCTCACGTATTGCTCGCCTCTTGCAAAAGACGACGTCGTCTATTGCGCCGACATGGGCAAGGCTCAAGCCTTCCGGCTCGCGGTAGACAACCAGGGCCAGGTGACTTCCAAAATGCTGTGGGAAACGAACGTGACCGGCGACCGCCGCTACGCTTCACCTCTCCTCGTTGACGGCTTTCTCTATCTGGCAAACAAGGCCAGCGTGCTGGACGTGGTGGACGCAGCCACCGGAAAAATCGCCTGCCAGCAAAAACTCGCCTTGGGCGGCACGGTCTACTCCTCGCCGGTGCAGGCCGGAAATGTCGTCATCGTGAGCAGCGACAAGGGGAACTCGGTCGTCTTCAAGCCGGGACCTGCCTTTGAGGAAATCTCCCGCTGCACGCTCGAACCTTTTCGCGCCACACCGGTCTGCAGCGGCGCGCGCATGTTTGTCCGAACCTGCTCGAAGGCAAGCAAGTTGTATTGTATCGGAGAGTGAGGCTGGGTCATAGGCCGGGTCACACGCCAGACAGTTGTTCCAGTCTATGATGGCGCGGACCTGGCCATCAGCAGCCAGAAGGATATTGTCGTCCGCAAAATCCCCGTGGCACAGCACGGCACTTTGGGGGGGATGCCTTGCAAGGAAATGGAGGGCTTTCTCGATTTCTTCACGCTCGGCGGAAACATCCACCAGATCCTTCGCGCGCAGCAATTCGCGCCACTTGAGCCTTACCTGCCAATTTTTCGAAGCCGGAGCCCGGACATCAGGTTCCTCTCGATTTGCTCGAGCGAGATCCCTTTTGTCTCTGGAACAAAGAGCACGAAGAAGAGGATGAAGAGGATGTTCATCCCGCCGTAAAGGAGGAAGGTGTTGCCCCCGCCCACCGTGTTGATGAGCGTGAGAAACGTCTGGCCGACGATCGCGTTGACCACCCAGTTCGTCGTCGTGCTGCATGTCACCCCAAGATCGCGCCCGGCGAGCGGGTAGATCTCCGAGCAGATCACCCAGATGATCGGGCCCGCGCTCATCGCAAATCCGATGATGAATACCAGCAGCGCGATGATCGCCGGATACCCGAGCGCCGGGTTTTTCTCGATGCCGATGTTGAAGAGGGTTCCCACCGTCACCATCGCCGCCCCCATGGTCACAAACCCGGCATACATGATCGGCTTCCGCCCCAGGCGATCCACAAAGGCAATCGCGATGAACGTCGCCAGCACATTTGTGATCCCCACAACCACCGTGCCCCACATCTGCTCGTTCACATCTTCAAACCCCGCCAATTTAAAAATGGTCGGGGCATAGTACATGATGACATTGATCCCGGTGAGCTGCTGGATGACCTGAAGCCCGATTCCCAAGCCGATGGCCCGCCGGAAATTGACGTTCGAGGAGAGGAGCTGCCAGCCGTTCTGCTTCACCTTCGCGCTGTCCTCGATTTCCTTGACCTCCGCGGCGATCTCGGCCTCGTCGAGCTTCATCTGGCGGAAAACCGCGACCGCATGATCCTGAAAACCTTTGAGAAAAAGCCAGCGCGGGCTTTCTGGAAGAAAGAGAACCCCCACGAACATGATGATGGCCGGGATCGCGATGATCCCCAGCATGATCCGCCAATGCTCGCCGGTCTGCCCGCCAAACGTGGCATATTTCGCAAGCCAAGTGTCGCTGAGGAACGCCAGAAGAATTCCGATCGTGATCATGAGCTGGTACATCGAGATCATCGAGCCGCGCACGGATTGAGGGGAAATTTCCGAAAGGTAGAGGGGGGCCGTGAACGAGGCGACGCCGACGCCGATCCCCAGAAGGAACCGCGCTCCGATCAGAAAATTCTCATCGGGAGAAACCGCGCAGGCCAGCGCTCCGGCAACAAAGACAACCGCGCTCACAAGGATCGTTTTTCGCCGCCCGAACCTCGACGAAAGAAACCCGCTGACCAGAGTTCCGAAAACCGCGCCCCAAAGCAGGGCGCTCACGATAAACTCGGAGCGCGAGTCCGCTTGAACCGGGCTCAGGTCGGCAAGGAACTCCCTCTTGATGAACGCAAGAGCTCCGGAGATCACGCCCACATCCAAGCCGAACAGAAGCCCGGCTAGTGCCGCAGTGAAGCCGATGAAGTAAACGATGAACTGAACTTTTTTACGGGCGGGAGGAGTGTTCATAACTGCTTGCAACTCTCTCAGAAAAACCCGCAGGTGGCAACACGCACTCCGCGACCCTGATCCGCGCGTAAGCGCAATCCCTGGAGGGATGTCGCCCCCGGCATCCTCTCTGCCACAGCAAGGGCGCCGAGGGCGACGCCCCTCCCTTTCAGATATCGTCTGTCGAGCCGCACTCCCTGCGTCCCGCGTTCTTACGTGATTTGGGCGCGACATACGCACTCCGACACAGGCAAAGCCTGGCACCCTTTCCACTGCTGCCTCAACCGCCTGCCAGGAGGGCTCGGGCGTGGGCGAGCGCGGAGTCGGCTTTGCCGCCGAGCATGCGGGCGATTTCCTTTTCGCGGGCCGGGCCGGCGGCTTCGATCAACGCGGTGGTGGTGCGCTTGCCGGAGGTGTCCTTGTCCACGATGAAGTGCGATCCCGCGAGGGCGGCGACCTGCGGGAGGTGGGTGATGCAGAACACCTGGTGCGAGGAGCTGAGCTCTTTCATTTTCGCGCCGACTTTCGCGCCGATCTCCCCGCCGACGTTGGCGTCAATCTCATCGAAAATCAAAACCGGCACGCTGTCCTGCCCGACGAGCGCGGTCTTGATCGCGAGCATGACGCGCGAGATTTCCCCGCTCGAGGCGATCGCGCGCAGCGGGCGCTCCGGCTCGCCGGGGTTCGGCGAGAAGAGAAACTCGGCGGACTCGCATCCGTGCGGGCTTGGGTCGTCGAGCGTCTCGAGGGAAATCGAGAAGCCGGATTTTGCGAAGCCCAGATCTGCGAGGTGGCGCTTGACGAGCGCCTGAAGCTTGGGGGCGGCGGCGCGGCGCGCTTTGGTGAGCGCGCTGCCGGCGGATTTCATCGCGGTGGTGGCCAGTGCGATTTCGCCGTCGAGGCCGGCTCCGCGCTCCTCGCGTCCGCGCAACTCGGCGAGCCGGTCGGCGGCCTTCCGCCCGAACGTGGCGACCTCGTCCAGCGAGGATCCGTATTTCCGCTTGAGCGATTGGATGACATCGAGGCGGGCTTCGATTTCCGCGAGGCGTGAGGGATCGGACTCGAGCGAGCCGGCATAGCGATCCGCGTCGCGCGACAAATCCTGGAGCCCCTCGAAGATTCCGTTCACCGACTGCTCGAGCCCTGCGGCCTGCGGGTCGAGCCGATGGAGCTCCTTGGCGAGCCTCGTGGCGTCGGCGAGGCGGGCGGAGAGCGAATCATCCGCCTCGCCGAGAAGCGCGGCGAGCTCGTTGCAGAGCGTCGTGAGCCGGTGGCTGTTGGCGGCGGCCCTCTGGCGGTCGAGCAGCGGCTCCTCCTCGCCCGGCTGGAGCGCGGCCTGCCCGATTTCGTTCGTCTGGTGGGTGAGGAGATCCATCTCGCGGGCGGCGGCCGACGCGTCCTCCGCGAGGCGTTGTTTCTCGTCGGCGAGCCGCATCCAATCCCTCCGGGCGGCCGCGAACTTCTGCGCGTCCGCCCCGCCGAAGCTGTCGAGCAGGGCGAGCTGCTGGTCGCGCGAGAACAGGCTCTGGTGGTCGTGCGGGCCGTGGAGGTCGAGCAGGAGGTCGCCCGCCTGCCGGAGCAGGGCGAGCGTGCAGGGAGATCCGTTGGCGAACTGCTTCCCGGTTCCATTCGCGCTGATCGTCCGCCGGATGATCAGCCGCCCGTCCTCGCACGGCTCGACCCCGCACTCTTCGAGCAGGGCGTGGAGCGGAGAGCTGGGGCCCAAGGAAAAGACGCCCTCGACCGTGCAGGACTCGGCGCCGGTGCGGATCAGCGATTTGTCCGCCCGCTCGCCCAGGATCAGCTTGACCGCGCCGAGGATGATGGATTTTCCCGCGCCGGTTTCTCCGGTGACCGCGATGAACCCGCCGCCCGGCTCCCAGAGAAGATCCTCAACCAGGGCAAGATTCCTGATTCGCAGTGATGTCAGCGTTGCGGACATCCGGAGACTCTGCCAGTCTTGCCGACAAAAGCCAAGCGATGCACGATTTGGAAATCACATTTTTGGGGACGGGGACATCGCACGGGGTTCCTGTGATCGGCTGCTCCTGCGTGGTCTGCCGTTCGCCCGATCCGCGGGACAAGCGCCTGCGCACGGCGATCCATGTGAAGTCGCCCGGGTTTTCCTTCTGCGTGGATACCCCTCCGGATTTCCGCCAGCAGTGCCTGCGCGAGGGGATCATCGAGCTCGACGCGGTCGTTTACACGCACTCGCACAGCGATCATGTCCTCGGGTTTGACGACCTCCGGCGGTTCTGCGAGGTCGGGGACAAGGAGATTCCGGTTTACGGTTCCCCGTCCACGCTCAAGGATCTTGCCCGGGTCTTCCAATACGCATTCGATGACGGCCCGAAGTTCCGGAACTATGTCCGCCCGGAGGCCCGGACGATGCACGGGGAGTTCCAGCTGGGTGAAACGAAAATTGTTCCCGTGGATCTCCCGCACGGGCGCACGGTGACCAACGGGCTCGTCTTCTGGCGCGGCGGAAAAAAGAAATTCGCCTACATGACCGACTGCCAGGCGGTGCCGCCCGAAGCGGCCGAGGCCGCGCAGGGAGTGGACGTGCTCGTCATTGACGCCCTCCGCTATGCCACCCACTCGACCCACCTCTCGATCGACCAGGCGCTCGAAGCCGTCGAGCGGATCCGGCCGGGCAAAACATTTTTCATCCACATGTGCCACGATCTCGGGCACGCGGCGACCGAGGCGTCGCTGCCGGATCACATTCGCCTTTCCTATGACGGACTGCGCATCACGGTTTAAGAGCGAGATCCGCATTTTGCTTCACGCCTTCCGCATTTTGATCTGCGCGCTGGCCGTGGCGTCCGCGCGTGCCGACGGCATTGACACCAACTCGACGGTCATCCTCTTCAACAAAAACGATCCCGACTCGCAGGGGCTCGCGCAGTATTACGCGAACCGCCGGAAGATCCCGGCAAGCCAGATCGTCGGGCTCGCCTGCCCGCCGGCCGAGGAGATCCAGAGGGCGGATTACGAGCAAACGATCGCCGCTCCGCTGCGGTCGCTTTTCCTGAAGCGCGGGTGGTGGACGATCGGGCGGGACATCGCAGGCAAGCCGGTCGTCACCGCCTCGGCGATCCGCTTCGTCGCCATCATGCGCGGCATGCCGCTCAAGATCGCCCAGGATCCCGCGATCCCGCCACTGGCCTCGCTCCCCGGACTGCCCGAACCCATCGCCTCGCGCAACGACGCTTCGGTGGACAGCGAGCTGACCACCCTCGGGATCCCGATGCCGGGGCCGGCCGGACTTTTTCCCAACCCGTATTTCCGGCGCTTCACGCCGATCCGCGACAACCCGATCTCCCCGGGGATTCTCCTGACGGCGCGCCTCGACGGCCCGACTCCCTCGATCGTCCGGGCGATGATTGACGATGCGATTTCCACCGAGAAGGACGGGCTTTACGGATGGTCGTATGTGGACGCACGCGGGATCACGAGCGGAGGGTATGCCGAGGGCGACCAGTGGATGGGCCGCCTCGTGACCTCGATGCGGGCGCAGGGGCTCCCGGTGATTTTTGACAGCCTGCCGCCGACATTTCCCGCCGGGTATCCGGTGACCGGCGCGGCGGTTTATTTCGGCTGGTATGCCTGGGGTGCGGACGGGCCGTTTGCCGACCCCGCGTTTCGGTTCCACACCGGCGCGGTGGCCGTGCATATCCATTCCTTCAGCGCCGCCACGCTGCGCAGCACAACCGCAAATTGGTGCGGGCCGCTGCTCGCCCGCGGTGCCGCCGCCACGCTCGGCAATGTTTACGAGCCCTATCTTTCGCTGACTGCAAATCTCGATATCTTCCAGGATCGGCTGATGAGCGGGTTCACGCTCGCCGAGAGCGCGTGGATGTCGCAGAAGGGGCTCTCCTGGATGAACGTCGTGATCGGCGACCCGCTCTACCGTCCGTATGCGTCGTGGCGGAACATCGGCAGGATCGATCCCCAAAATTCTTGGCAGGTCTATCGCCAGATTGTCATGAAGGCATCCGGGCATGCGCTCCAGGCCGCCGGAGATCTCCGGCAAGCCGCCGGAAAATCCGGCGACAGCCTTTTCGTCGAAGCCCTCGGAACCGTGCAGGCCGGCGCGGGCGACTGGGCCGGTGCTCTCGCAAGCTTTGAGGACGCCATGAAACTCGCGAAAGACCCGGCGATCAGGATCCGGCTCGACCTGGAATCCATCCAGGCCATGTTGGCGCTCGGAAAAAAGACCGACGCCGCCGCGCTCGCGTTCGCCGCGACGACCGGGCTGCTGCCGGGATCGCGCCGTGATCTTTTTGCGCAGTTTTCCATCGGCCCGCTGCCGGCGCCCTCGATCGAGCCGATCGGGCTCGCGGGGCCGGTGCCCGAGGCAACGTCCGCGCCGCCCGCCAGTCCGCCCGCCGCAACGGCAACGCCCCTGCCGCCTCCACCTCTTCCGAAGCCCCGCCCGTGAGCGCGTATGCCGACGCCCGCAGGGATGGGATTTTGCGCGAGTCTCCGCCCGCGCGCGGATCGGAGATCGAAATCCAGGCCAGGCTCTTTGCGGGAGAATACGGCTCCCGCTGGCTGACAGCCTCCGGGAAACCGGTCGAGATCCTGCACTTTGGGCATTGGAACCGCGAGGCCGGACCGGATTTCAAAGGGGTTCGCTTTCGCTTCGAGGAGAGCAACGAATGCGTGGGCGACCTCGAGGTGGACATGGATGCGCGCGACTGGGAGCGCCACGGGCACGCCACAAATCCCGCTTACAACGGCGTCCTCCTGCAGCTTTTCGTCAACGCTCCGTCGGCCGCCGCCTTCGCACGCGCATCGGACTTCCGCGAGGTTCCGCAGGCGCGCCTCCTCATCGGAGAAAAATCCACATGCCCGCTGACCCGCCAACCGGGCGCGGTGGATCGCGAGGCGGCGCTGGTCATGATCGAGGAGGCTGCGGAGTTCCGGCTCCTGGCCAAGCTCTCCACCCACGCGCGCGCCGTGTCGCTTCACGGCCCGGACACCGCGCTCTTCCACGCCCTGGCATCGGGTTTCGGCTACAAGAACAACGCGATCCCATTCCTCCTTGCCGCCCAGCGGACCGGGATCCGCACGGCGGCCGGCCCGGACGGGGAGGCCCGTCTGTTCGGGCTTGCCGGATTCCTGCAGCCCAGAACATTTGACGACGCCGACGACGCGACCCGCGACTACCTCAAGCCGCTGTGGGAAAACTGGTGGGCGATCCGGGATTCCCTCTCCCGCCTGGTTCTCCCGAAAGACATGTGGAAATTTTCCGGGATCCGCCCGTCGAACCACCCGCACCGCCGGATGGGTGCGCTCGCGGCGGCGGCGTCCGGGTTCCCGCGCCTCCGCGCCGCGATCAAGTCCGGAGGAGCAAAAGGATTCGCCGGGTTCTTCGAGAACCTTGCGCACCCGTATTGGTCGCGCCATTGGAACCTCTCCGCCGCGAGGCTCGACAAAGATCTCGCGCTCGTCGGGCCGGACAGGATCAGCGATCTGCTCGTCAACGCGTATTTCCCATCGCTCCCTCTGGAAAAAGCCCGCGAGGCGACGCGCGCGCTTGCCGGCACGACGCCCGGCGGCCGCATCCGGCTCGCCAGCGAATGGCTCACCGGCTCGGTGGATCGCACGCTCATGCGCACCGCCCGCCAGCAGCAGGGGCTCCTCCAGCTCCACTCGGATTTCGGTGCCCTCACCGCCCTCGAAGCCTGGGGAAAAATCAGAAAGCCCTGACCTTCGCTGCGCCGGTCAGAATATCAGGCTCATCTGCGCGCCCAGCACGAGGGCGTTGGGGATGTTCCCGGTGCCGCCCGGGTTGATCACGTATTGGAGGTCGGGCTGGATGTAGGCGAACTTCGTGATGTTCACGCGATACGCCAGCTCGAGGGCGATCTCGTATTCCGGATACCCACCGCCCGCATTGCTCACGGTGCGCGCGTAATTGTTGCTAAATTTTCCATACACAAACCCGAACATCGAATAGTCGTCGTCCCGTGTGGGGACGAGGCCCTTGTAAACGATGCCGGCGTTCGCCTGGAATGGAAGCTTCGCGATGTTCTGCTGCGGGGAGAGAACGAACGCTGTCCAGAGCGTCAGGCCCTGATCGCTTCCGGGGGATTCCTGCCAGACCATCTGGTCGGCGTGCCAGTAGAACCCGTAGGAATTTGTCGCGGTGTCGGTCGTTCCAAACTGCGCGAACTGCCAGGGCGAGTAGTAAAACCCGACCCAGTAGTGGCCGGGGAGTCCCTTCATTTCCGTCTCGGGCGACAGCGCTTTGAAGGACTTGCCCTCGGATCGTGCCTTCACCGCCAGGGCGGATTTGCCGTCAGGCGCCGCAGCCTTCTCGACCGGCCGCTTGAAAAATTCCGGCGTCCATCCGAACTGGGTGATGAGGAGAACCCCGTCGTCCGGGCGGATGCTCCAGTCGACGCCGCGATACGCGCGGTCGAAGACGCGGGTCGAGACCTGATAGGCGCCGACCATCGCGTTGAATTCCGGGGTCGGCTCGACGCGCAGCCGCGCCGCCCAGACCGCCCAGGGATACGCGGAAAACTGGGTGTTCACCGGAAGCGCCTGCGGGTTGCCGTCGATCCCGTTGTTCATGTAAAGCCAGTAGATCGGGGAGGAGGCAAAATCGTCGCCGGTCGAGAACCGCCCGGCCTTGATGCTGATCTTGTCGTCGAGAAGCCGCTGCTCAAAAACCAGCGCGTAGAACATCGCGGTCTGCCCGCCATACACCTGCTGGACGGTGAACTGGTTGCCGATGTTGTCCTGCGAGAGGCTCGATCCCGCGCGGTTGAGCCCGGAGACATCGAGCGTGAGCCCCTTCCAGCCGATGAGGGTTCCGAAATCCAGCTGCACCCCGAAGCTGACGTTGTCGGTGTAGGTGAAGCCCGCGCTTCTTCCGCCGACCGGGTTGCCCGCGATGTTGTTCGTGTAGCTGGCCGAAATCTCGACCCCGCTGTCATCAAGAAAATTCCGCACCCCCCACCAGTCGCCGGAAAGCGTTTGGCCGCCCCACCACTCGCGCGATCCGATGTAGTTCGAAGGCGCGGGATCATAATACGTCCAGAACCGCGTGTGGCCGCTCGCATTATCATCCCCGGGCAATTCGCCGACCCGCTCGGCATGCAGTGAGGAAAGGACCGCCGCAACAACAAGAGCAAACAGGATTTTTTTCATAGGGAGAATGAACCCGTCGATTCCTACAAAAAATTCCTCGCGGGCGCAACCGCGGAATTTTCCACCGCGGAATTGTCGCAGAATCGCGCGCCGCGACAGCATTCATACCGTCACTTGGAAAGAACCGGACTTCGCGGCATCCAGGGGGAACGGGCGTCCCGCCCAATACTGACAGGTTAAGTGGCATGGGCATCCTGCCCATGCTCAGACATCCTGACGTGTGGGGAAAGCTGGTGAGCCGATCATTGGTAGGGATGGCTCGCCGAGCCGTCCGATTTCTCTCGACGGACGCCTCGGCAAAACCAGCGCGATAGCGCAACGAAAACAATGGGCAGGTAGAACATTTGGCCGGGAAGGCAACCGTAGCGCAGCGGAGAAGGCGTCCCTACCATCGCGGGTTGGGGTCATCCGTTTTCCTCGCTCCCTCATTTTCCTGGATGACACATCAGGATGTCTGAAGTTCCACGGCCATGCGGCAGGTTTTCAGTTTTTGAGAAGCCTCAGCGCCGCCGCGCGGGAGGCGGGGATCCGCCCGCAGTAGGATTCGAGGTCGGCGGGCGAGCACGGGATCCCGAGCGCCCGGCCGAGCTCGAATTCGAAGTGCTCGAGCGCGCGCCGGCTCGCCGGACTCGTCCTCAAAAATGCGAACGCGCGCGCCAGGAGGTCGAAGACCGGCCCGACCGGTTCGCCCGCTTGGGTGATCCGGTCAACCAGCTCGGCAAAGTAGCCGGCCAGAAAAACGTTCGCACAGGAGGTCGCGCCAAACGGTTCGACGACGCGCACCTCGCGGAGCGTGTGGAGCGAGGATTTGCGCGAGACCGCGAACGCGATGTCGGCGGTGAAGAAGAGGTCGAGCTTCCCGGCGTGCGGGCTCGACGGACGCCGTGCGCCGCGCGCCATCGTCGTGATTTTTCCATGGTCGCGGGTGAGCCAGATCACGATCCAGCTCGTATCGCTCCACGGCTGCCGGCGGAGCAGGATGGCAAGGCCTTCCTCCATGGTTCCCCGGGAATCAGCCCCTCAGCGGGTAGTGATGCCAGGTGTGGCCGCTCTTCTCGAGAAGATGGTCGGAGGCGGGCGGCCCCCACGAGCCGGATTCGTAATTCGGGAAATCGCGCGCGGGCAGCGCCTGCCACACATCCAGGATCGGGCTCGCGATCCGCCACGACGCATCCACGCTGTCGTAGCGGTGGAAGAGCGTCGTGTCCCCGATCATGCAATCGTAGAGCAGTGTCTCGTAGCCGGTGGCCGCCGTGCCCTCGCCGAAATCGCTGTAGGAAAAGTCGAGCGGGACATTGACGAGGGAGATGTTCGGCCCCGGGCGCTTGGCGCGGATGTCGAGCGTGATCCCCTCGTCCGGCTGCATGTGCAGGACCAGCCGGTTCGGCTTGCTCGTGTTCTGCACCTCCTCGCCGAAGAGGAGGAGCGGCGCGCGCCGGAACCCGATGACCACCTGCGTCGTGTGCGCGGCGAGCCGCTTGCCCGAGCGGATGAAGAACGGCACCTCCGCCCACCGCCAGTTCTCCACAAAAATCTTCATGGCCACGAACGTCTCGGTGTTCGAACGCGGGTTGACATCCGGCTCCGAGCGGTAGGCCTGGACCTGCTTGCCGCCGATCAGCCCCGCGCCGTATTGGCCGCGCACCGTGTTCGAGATCACCTCCTCCGGCTGCATCGGGCGGATCGCCTCGAGCACCTTGACCTTCTCATTGCGGACGCTGTCGCCGGTGATCGAGCTCGGCGGCTCCATGGCGATCAGCGAAAGAACCGAGAGGATGTGGTTCTGCACCATGTCGCGCAGCACCCCCGAGTGGTCGTAGTATCCCCCGCGCAGCTCGACCCCGAGCTCCTCGGCCACCGTGATCTGCACGTAGTCAATATACCGCCGGTTCCAGATCGGCTCGAAAATCGAATTCCCAAACCGGAAGACCATGATGTTCTGCACCGTCTCCTTGCCGAGGTAGTGGTCGATCCGGTAAATCTGCGACTCGTCGAGATTTTTGCAGAGATCCGCGTTGAGCTCGCGGGCGCTCGCGAGGTCGTGGCCGAACGGCTTTTCGATGATGATCCTGCGCCAGGCCCCGGAGGTCTGGGCCGTGAGCCCGACCGCGCCGAGCTGGTCAACGACCTTCCCAAAAAATGTCGGCGATACGGCGAGGTAGAAAAGGACGTTGCCGGGTAGGCCCCACGCCTTCTGCGCCTCCTGGATCCTGCCGTCCAGCGTCTGGAAAAGCCCGATGTTGTTGAAATCCCCCTGAAGGTAATACATCCGCTTCTGGAAATCGTCCCACTCGGCATCGTCCACCTCGCGCGTGGCGAACTCCTTGATGTCGGCCGTGGACTTCGCCCGATAAGACGCGTCGTCCCCGTCGCTGACCGCGACCCCGACCACCGCAAAATCCTTCGGCAGAAGATGGAGCACCTTCAGGTTGTAAAGCGCGGGCAGAAGCTTCCGCTTCGTGAGGTCGCCCGAGGCACCGAAAATGACGATCGTGCAGGGATCCCCGGGACAGGCGTGGCCGGTGAGCGGTTGGTCGGGCATGGTTCATCGAAATTAGCGCAAAGAACACCGGCAGGCAAGCACGGGGAACCCCTCCGGCTCCGCGAGGGCACATGCCCGAAAGACGCACCAGTCGGCAGCGAGCGCGCCTCGCGCGGATCGCAGACGACACGGCAGCAGAGTGCCGTGGCTTGCGCCAGCGTCCCTGCCGCGCTGTGCGCTCGATGTAGCCGCCTCACTCTGCTGAGGCGTGGATGCGCGGCTTCGCCGCCACTTCTTTTGCTTAGAACAGCCGAAGGCTCCGCGCCTTGCTCGCGGATATTTTTGAAAAACAAAAAAAGTGGACGGTGCCACCCCCAAGAGGCACCGCCCACTACCCCCCCCAAAAAAGAACCCTTAGTCTTGACGTCGGCGGCGGAGGGCCATGACGGTTGTCAGGCTGAAGGCCAGCAAGGCCCAGGTCGCGGGCTCGGGGACGGCAGCAATGCCCAGCGTGTTCGTCGAATCCAAGAAGGAATATGTGAACCCTGCCACCGTGCCGCCAAAATTGCCACCGCCTAGGCTGTCGAGGCTCACCCCGCCGATCTTCATGGTCAAGAACGTGCCGGAAAGCGCGGTGCCCGAGAAAATCTCATAGCTGCCGGCTGTGATCCCCGAAAGCGTGAATTCCATATTGCCGGCTTTCGTGAGCCCGGTTGCGCCAAGGGCAAACGTCGTATAGGCACCGCCCGTCAGGTCCGCCGTAATGGTCATCGCGGTCGGGGTGAACTCGGCTCCTGTTACGCCGGCACCGCTCAAGGTCGCCCCCTCAGCCAGCGTCAGCGCCTTGTTGAATGCCACCGAGCTGCTGTTGGTGAAGGTCGCTCCGCTGGCGACGGACACTCCCGAACTGTTGTTGACCGACCCCGTGCCGGTAAGAATTATCGTGCCAGCCGAAACCGTCGCCATGCCAGTAAAGGTGCTCGTGCCGTTGATCGTGAGCGTGCCAACCCCGTTCTTCGTGAACCCGCGCGCTCCCCCGCTCTCGCCGACCGCGCCTAGGATGAGGCTGTTGTCCGTGCGGGTGCTCACGTCGAAGGTCGCATTGCCGGTCAGCGTCGTCGCCCCGAAGGTCAGGCTGCCTGCCGTGCCAGTGGCAAAGTGAGTCACCGTAAATGTGTTCGCCCCGATGCTCAGCGTTCCGAAGGTGTAGGCCCCTCCGCCGGTAGCGTTTGAATTCTGATTATAGTATGTGGCGTTCCCGCCAACCGTTGTGTTGACCCCAAAGTTCCGAACGGCATTCGTTCTGGCCGTCAGGGTTCCGCCGTTCAGAGTAAGTGTTCCGGTGCCGAGTGCGCCGTTGCTGTTTCCCGCTTGAAGCGTGCCGTCATTGAGAACGACATTCCCGGAATAGGAACTCGCTGCTCCGAGCATAAACAATGAGCCCGTTCCATTTTTTGTGAGCCCTCCGGTGCCGACAAAGTTACTGATATTAACCACCCCCGCCCCCGCCAACCCCGTTCCCGCCACATCAACGGTCAGGGAGAAACCGTTGTTGAGAACGTTGATTCCTCCAGTAATGTAGTTAGACTGCGTGTTCAACAACCGCGTGGAAGCCACCGTCCATGTCTGGGTTGCAGACATGCTCACCGGCGCGGCGAGATACAGATTTTGTGTTGCGGTGCTGAGATCGATCCCCGCGCTACCGATGGTCAGGGCCGTTGTTGCGCTGTTGGTCACTGCCGTCCCGTTACTGGTGAAATTGATCGCCGTTCCGCCGGGGGTATCGGAAATCTGGTAAGTCTTGGCCCCCGTATTGACGTTCACGACGAAATACGGGCGGGCTACGGTCAGGCCGGTGGGAGCGGTTCCGGCGAAGGTCACCACATTACCGACAACCACATCGGTTCCCGTGTAAGTGAAGGTGTCGGCCGTGCTGTTTGCGGTGACCGAACCGCTGTTGAGCACAGCGGCATTGACGGTGACCGCAGCGCCCGGATTCACGATCTTGATCCCCCCGAAACTCAGATTCGTGCCGAGTGTGGAAGTCGTATTGCCAGAAGTGACCGTGCTGTTCCAGGTGGCGGTATTGGTGCCGGGGAGAGCTCCGCCGACCCAACTTGTGGTCAGTTCCAGATTATCCGTATTATTCGCCTTGATGACATCAACCGCCTGCGCGGTGGCGCAGAGCGCGAAGGCTCCGAGCGTGGCGGCGAAAAGCCCGCGAACGAGGTTCGTGGCGGTTGAAGGAAATATCAGCCTGGCTGAGGAGGGGATCACGTAGGCTTTCATGGGTGGAATTATATCTGATAATGCAATCGTATGCATTCAGGAAAGGCTGTCAAATGTTTTTTCAGCCGGAGAAACCTGGTGGAGGCGTAGCCGACGATGTCGCCCAGGCAGACAATTTGCCGGATCGCCTGCGCCTTCACATCGTCAAGAACAGCCGTCAGCGCCTCGAAGTTCGAGTGGATGTCGCTGATGACCGCAATGGAGTTCTGCATGGACACGAATACGAGTCTGGGGGAATACCGTCAACTTGCCGAGCGAAAAGCGCGGTGAGCTGAGCAAGGAAATCTAATGCCTATCAATGACTTAGGCCACGTTGGAAGCGACCACCCCCATTCCATGAGAAACTGTTTTTTCAGATTTACACTATTTTTCCGGACACTCCCTCAAACCTCGTGATTGTGCTAGTGGCTGACAATGAGCATCTTACGCAGCAAAACGCCTCATTTTTTAGCCTCACCCCCCCCTTTTTTGGATGTAATTTCCCCCCTGACTTTACATCGAAACGGTGGAAAGTGGCGTAACGGATGACGTGAGTAGACGCCGGGGAAGCGGAAAATTCCGTTTTGGGGTCGACATATCCGTCTTCCGCAAAAAAAGGGCCCCGCCTGCGCCGGTATAGGCGTGAGGCGATACAGCAGCACGCTGAGGCAACCCGGCAAGCGGCGAGAAAACCGACTCGATTTTTGTGCCGCCGGATCAGTTTTTCAGATAATAAGTTTTTTTACGCGGGTTATTAAACCGGGCTGGCTGGTTGGAAGGGCTGCCAGGGAAGATCATGCGCTGAGGCGACCTCTTTATTGGTCAGGTGCCCGTTCCAGACATTGATGCCGGTCAGGAGGGCCGGGCGACGTTTGAGGGCCTCATCGAGGCCGAGATCCGCCATGGTTTCCAGATACGGGAATGTCGCGTTCGTGAGCGCCTGGGTAGCGGTCCGGGCGTAAGCTCCCGGCATATTCGCCACACAATAGTGAACCACCCCCTCCTCCTCAAAAACAGGATGGGTATGCGTGGTGGCCCGCGATGTTTCCGCACATCCGCCCTGATCGATCGCGATGTCCACAAAGACGCTTCCGGGCTTCATCAGCTTGAGCATCGCGCGGGTGATGAGTTTCGGGGCCTTTGCCCCCGGCACCAGCACTGCGCCGATTAAAAGATCGGTCTGGCTGAGAAGCTCCAGCAGATTCGCCTCGCTCGAATAGAGCGTGGAGGCGGTCATCGTGATATCGAGGAACCTCATCCGCTCGAGATCGACTTCAAGAATCGTCACATCGGCGCCGAGGCCGACGGCCATCCGCGCCGCGTTGACGCCCGCCGTGCCACCTCCGAGAATGACGACCTTGCCCGGAAGCACACCCGGCACCCCGCCCAATAAAACGCCCTTTCCTCCGCAATGCTTGGCCAGGTAATACCCGCCCACAATCACCGACATCCGGCCGGCGATCTCGCTCATCGGCTCCAACAGCGGCAGCCGCCGGTTGACCTCAACCGATTCATAGGCGATGCCCGTCACCTTCGAATCGAGAAGGGCTTGGGTCAGTTCCCTGTTGGCTGCAAGGTGAAGGTAGGTGAACAGAACCTGACCTTCGCGCAGCAGCGGGTATTCGGAAGGAAGCGGCTCCTTGACTTTAGCCACGAGGTCGGCGCGGGCAAAAATGTCCTCATGCCGCGGGACGATCTCGGCTCCGGCATTCTGGTAATCCTGATCGCTCATCCCGATATCCACCCCCGCCCCGGTTTCAACCAAAACCTGATGGTGCTTCGCAAGCTGGTAAGCTCCGGAGGGCAAAAGTGCCACGCGATGTTCCTGTTCCTTGATTTCCTTGGGGATGCCGATGATCATAATGTTTTTTGAGCGTTGAGATTTTCCCACGCCCTACTGGCCTGTCTTCGCGCTGTGAAATGCCGCGTCGAATGCTATGCGGCTCGTGGCGAAATCCAGGCTGCGGACAAATGCGCTTGCCTCGGTTCCCCCAGAAATGCGGTCCATGCGGATGTCCTCCCACTCGACCGAAAGCGGGCCTTGGTAGGCGGCATCGTTGAGTGCGACGATCACATCTTCAAAGGCAATATCTCCGCGGCCGGGAGAACGAAAATCCCAGTAGCGACGGGCGTCGCCAAAGTCGGTGTGTCCGCCAAAGACCCCGGCATCGCCAGTCCCATGGCCCCACCAGACGTCCTTGATGTGGCAATGGAAAATGCGTTTCCCTAAGTCCCGGATGAACTTCACATAGTCCACCCCTTGGTATCCGAGGTGGCTGGGATCGTAGTTGAAGCCGAAGCGCGGGTGGTGGGCGATGGCCTCAAGCGCGCGGGCGGCACTGGCGATATCGAAGGCGATCTCCGTCGGATGCACCTCCAGAGCAAAATAGGCATCCGCCTCGGAAAAAACGTCGAGAATGGGCATCCATCGGTCAGCAAAGTCGTCAAATCCTTTTTGAATCTGCCCTGGCAACACCGGCGGAAACGAGTAGAGCAGATGCCAGATCGAGGATCCCGTGAAGCCGTTGACAACCACCCGCTCGGGGGGGCCACCCGGCCTGGCATCGAAGAACTTGCGGGCCGCGAGAGCCGTAGCCTTCATTTCCTCGGCTGCCCGCTGGCGAACGCCCTCAGGGGCTCCATCCCCCCACACGTGTGGCGGAAGAATCGCCTTGTGGCGTTCGTCGATCTGATCGCAGACCGCCTGACCGACCAAGTGGTTACTGATCGCGTGGCAGGTCAGGCCATTGGCTTCCAGAAGCTCCCATTTTTTAGAAATGTCGTCAGGTTCACTGAGAGCCTTCGAGACATTGAAGTGGTCGCCCCAGCAGGCGAGCTCCACCCCGTCGAATCCCATTTGCTTAACTTTGGGAGCGAGTTCGGCAAGCGTGAGGTCGGCCCACTGGCCGGTGAAAAGAGTTACGGGACGTGACATAGTTGTTTGGTTGTTGTGGTTTAGAAAAATCTGTGGGTTCAGCCGAGCGCGACATCCGTCCACGCATTGTTATTATTGTTCGAGGCGACAGCCGCCTCGATGAAGGCCAACCCCATGCGGCCATCACGCACGTTCGCATATTTGCTTCCGTCGCAATCCCAAGGCTCCCCAGCCTGGAACTTGCGGACGTCTTTCTCGAACTCCCGGTGCAGACGTGCGAAGGCATCGTGAAAGCCTTCGGGATGCCCTGCAGGCACCGTCGGCTCCGTCAGCAGCCACTCAGGCACGTCCTTGAGGAATCCGTCGTTGGCCCGCACGGCACCACGCCAATAAACCCGATCGGGCTGATCTGGAAGGCAGATCGTCACGGCTTCCGCGTTTTCCTGGCTCCAGCGAAGAAGCCCCTTCGTGCCGGCGACAACGAGGCCGAGATCGTTCTTGTGTCCATGACAGATTTGCGATGCCCGCACGAGGCATTTTCCCCCGTTGGAGAGCTTGCCATACGCGGTGAAATGGTCGTCGATCGGACGTCCGGGCACCATGCGCTCGAGGTGCGCGCTGACCTGGGTCACGTCCAGCCCGGTGACAAAGCGAAGCTGCATCAGAGCATGGATGCCGATGTCCCCACCACAGCCGGAAGCACCGGCGCGCGCAGGATCCGTCCGCCAAGCGGCCTGCATCTGGCCGGAGTCTTCGAGCTTGCTTGCCAGCCAGCCTTGGAGGTAATAGGCGTCCACCCATCGAATTTCTCCAAGAAGTCCATCCTGAGCGATCCATCGGCTAAACCAAGTGCTCCAGTGCCCGAGGTATGTATGTGCCACGGCGAACGGAACCTGCTTTTCCTTCACCTTGGCAACGATCTCGTCGGACTGGGCCAGGGTCACCGTGAGCGGCTTCTCACAAATCACAGGAATCCCCGCGTCGAGCGCTTTCATGACAGGATCGAAGTGGACGAAGTTCGGAGTGACCACAAGGATGTAGTCCAGGCGATCCCCGACGGGGAGCGTCGCCTGCGCGGTGATCATTTCATCGTAGCTGGCGTATCCTTTGACCGGGTAAGGCCAGTTTGTAGCCTCGCTCAGCGCGATGGCAGGATCCGGGTGCAGCGCGACGGAATGCACCTTGCGCGTGCCGTCGAAGTGGATGGCTTTCTGGTGGGGATTGGCGATGAAGGCGCCGCCGCCGCCGCCAATCATACCAACTTTAAGAGGATGAGGTGATGACATAATTAGAATGATTAGAATGATTATCGGGCGAATTTTGAGGCCCGCAGCAATTTTAGGTTTTGTTCAACGAGGGCGTCGTCGATGTGATCGGCGAGAAGGTAGGGGCCGGCGGCTTTACCAACCCAGCACTCGTAGCCGCCGCGATGCCGGGCCTCACGCGTCGGCACATAGCCGAGCGATCCGTTCGACACGCTGCAGCAAAGGGTGTATGAGAATGGGCTGCCCCGCCTCAGCCTCAGCGAGATCCCGGAAAAGATTTCTCCCGGCATCGGGATGATAGGTAATGGCCCGAGACAGAGGATGGTCTGGGTGAACGGCCTGCCTGTGAGGAGCGGGTGCTGACGGGCCTCGATGACCGACTGGTGGTGCTTGTATTCACACATCGGCGTGCCCCACTCGTCTTTCCGGGGCTCCCACTGGGCCATTTCCCGCCGGGCATCGGCCAGTGGGGTCAGCGGCGCATACGGCAGGAAAATCTCCTCGTTCAATACTTCAAGCGGAAGGTCGTTTCGCCATTCCTTGATCGAGAGCAACGCCCGGATGGCATCCGAGGCCGCCCGGTAGCCGACCTTGCGAACGGCGTGGATTCCGTCTCCCGTGCCGCCGGAAAGCCCGCCGCCGTTGCGCGTGTTCGTGCGGGGACCCACATCTCCAATCGCTCCATTTAAATGTACAACTGTCATGGCCGGGTCGAAGGAGCCGTCGGGATCAGCCAGGAAATTGAAAGCTCCACTTTCTGTGATGCCGCGCCGGTTGACCCCGGTCAGGCTTGTAGTGACGGCGCGAATAGCTCGCATCATGAGGAACCTTCGCCGCGATCAAGGCGGCCGAGCCGGGCGATAATCGAACGGCCTTCCCGTTGATCCCATACAAATGCTCAGCGGAGAGAGAAACAAGGATTTCAGGATAATCGTGCGAGTGGCTGTGGGCTTTCGACCACACCGAGAACTTCCGAGGGGGGCGCTTTATGGCAAGAGGCATCCCTAACCGGATCGCGTTATCGGCATTCAGCCACGCCTCCCTCGTCAGATGATACATCTTCAGATTCTCCTTCGACGACATCTTGAAATTCTTAGGCGCAGTTGCGCTCGACGTCAAGCAGGCGGTGTAGGCCCTGATCCGCGCGTCAGCGCAATGAATGGAGGGATGTCGCCCCAGGCATCCTCTCTGACACAGCAAGGGCGCCGAGGGCGACGCCCCTCCCTTTCATATATTGACTTCTCCCCCGGGTGAGGCGCCCCGTCTCCGATTCCGCGACAAACGATCCCCGTCCTGTCTGAAGGCCCGGTTCGCCCTCCTCTGGCCGACGACAACAAGCGGCCCGGCCCTTGAGACGGCACTTGTGGATTTGACCCCGAGCGCGCGTTGTTTTCTACAGTTCCTAAAATAAAAAGTTTTTCGTTTCCTATTGCCTTAGTCCTTCGATCTGATTTTTAATTGGGTTTTCAAATATGAACATATCACATATTACAAGCCAATCGCTCCGCAGTCTGCTCAGCCTGACGGAGAAGAAAGACGAACTCCTACAGGGCATCGAGGAAGTTCACGCCGAAATCATCAGAACCCTCAAAGGAGGGGTAGTCGGAGTTGTCGAGATCGTCACATCACAACCCGCAATCTCACGGCCAGCACCGGCAGCAAAACCGGGTGCCGTCGCGCCGATGAAAACCGTCAAGCCACCCAAGGCCAAAAAGCGGACAATGAGCCCCGAGGGCCGCGCCCGCATCTCAGCTGCCACGAAGGCACGCTGGGCCGCCCGGCGCGCAGGAAAAAGCACAGAGAAGGTTGCTCCCAAGGCAGCCAAGGCAGCCAAGGCGAAAAAGAAAAGCGGCCTCACTCCCGAGGGACGCGCGAAACTCGCCGCCCACATGAAGGCCCGGTGGGCAGCGCGTCGCGCAGCAAAAGCCTGATTTTATAGAAACTCACCAATCCCCGGTGGTCCGCAAACGGGCTGCCGGGGATTTCTCTTGTCCACGATGGACGGGGTTGACATGGCGACGGAGTATTGGGCGATCCTCGACACAAAATCTTGCAATGCCTCTTAAAAGTGGTTGCCCATGGGCATTCCAACACGCATGCTTACTCAAGCAATACAATCTGCGTCAAGCTGCGGCTAAAACCCATACTCCTATGATCGAACGTCGTTCCAAAATCCTTCGCCACCGCGTTCTCCTCATCGAGGACGACCTGGAAATCTCCACTGCCGCCGGACGCGCGGCGCTCATGTTGAAATCCGAGCTCGAGCTCAACGACATCGACGTCGTCTGCGCGCCGGGCGCGGCCGACGGGCGCGGGCTGTTCCTGTCCGACGCCGGCCTGCACGGGGTGCTGGTGGACTGGACGCTGGGGAACGATCCCGGCGCGCCGCATGCCCCGGCGATGGATCTGATCCGCTTCATCCGTTCCCGCAACGAGAAGATTCCGATTTTCCTTCTCACCGACCGCGAGCGCAGCACCGGGCTTTCCGAGGAGGTGCTCACGCTCGTGAGCGAGCTGATCTGGCTTATGGAGGACAGCTCGCCGTTTATCGGCGGGCGCGTCGAAGCGGCCGTGAAGGCATATGCCAGCCACCTGCTGGGGCCGATGGCCTCGGCGCTCATCGAGTTTGACCTCGTGCATGAATACTCGTGGCACACGCCGGGCCACACCGGCGGGACCGCATTCCAGAAGTCGCCCGCCGGACGCCTATTCTACGACTACTTCGGCGAGGCGATGTTCCGCTCCGACCTCTCGATCAGCGTCGGCGAGCTCGGTTCGCTGCTCGACCACAGCGGCCCGATCGGCGAGGGGGAAAAATATGCCGCGAAGGTGTTCGGCGCGCACCGCACGTATTCGGTGACCAACGGGACTTCGACATCGAACCGGATCATCTGGATGGCCAGCGTCGGGCGCGGGCAGAAGATCTGGGTGGACCGCAACTGCCACAAGTCGAACGAGCAGGGGATCACGATGACCGGCGCCGTGCCCCACTACCTCATGCCCACGCGCAACCGCTACGGCCTGATCGGCCCGATCCCGCCGGAAAACCTTCTCGCATCGAAGCTCGTCGAGGGCGGGCGCCCGGTTCATGCGGTCATCACGAACTCGACCTACGACGGCCTCACTTACAACGTCGGGCGCGTGCTCGAGGTCATCGGCGACGCGCTCGACCGGATCCATTTCGACGAGGCGTGGTATGGCTACGCGCGGTTCCATCCGCTCTACCGCGGGCGCTTCGCGATGCGCGGCGACGCGAAGGATCACCGGCCCGACGAGCCGACGATCTTCGCCACGCACTCGACCCACAAGCTCCTCGCGGCACTCTCGCAGGCCTCGTTCATCCACGTCCGCGACGGGCGCAACAGCATCGACCACGCGCGGTTTAACGAGTCGTTCATGATGCACGGCTCGACGTCGCCGTTCTACCCGATCATCGCGTCGAACGACGTGAGCGCATCCATGATGGACGGCAAGGGCGGCGAGGTCCTCGTCGAGGAATCGATCCGCGAGGCGGTCGCGTTCCGGCAGATGATCACCCGCCTCTGGCGCGAGCACGACGATCGCGGCGATTGGTTTTTCCAGACATGGAATCCGACCAGCGTCAAAAACCCGGCCACCGGAAACCTGGAGGCCTTCGAAGCCGCGAGCCCGGATCTCCTCGTCAGCGAGCCATCCTGCTGGGTCCTCCATCCGGGCGAGGAGTGGCACGGGTTTGACCTCGAGGACGACTACTGCATGCTCGACCCGATCAAGGTCTCGGTGATCACGCCGGGAGTGAACCCCGACGGCTCGGTCGCGGAGATGGGGTTCCCCGCAACGCTGTTGACGGCCTACCTCGATGCGCGCGGGATCGTCGTCGAGAAGACCAGCGATTATGCGATCCTGTTCCTCTTCTCGCTCGGCATCACGAACGCCAAGTGGAGCACGCTCGTCCACGCGCTTCTCGCGTTCAAGCGCGACCACGGCACCAACGCGCCGCTCGCCGAATGCATCCCGTCCATCGCCGGATTCTATCCCGGCGCGGGGCTCCGGGATCTCGCGGACAAAATGCAGTCGCACATGCGTTCGAGTCGGCTGCTCCAAGTTCAGGCCAGCGCGTTTTCCGTGCTGCCGGAGATGGAGATGATCCCCGCCGACTGCTACCAGAAGCTCGTCGCCAACGAGGTCGAGCGCATCGCGGTGGATGACGCTGCCGGGCGCACCGCCGCCACCGGGCTCGTCCCGTATCCTCCCGGCATCCCGATGGTCATGCCCGGAGAAAAACTCGGCGGCGAGGGCGGGCCGTTTCTCGCCTACCTCCGCGCGATCCAGGCATGGGATCGCGTCTTCCCCGGCTTCGCGCACGACACGCACGGCGTCGAATCCGAAGAGGGGATTTACAAGATCCTCGTGCTGAAATAACCGGCAGCACCACAGAACACGGACAAGTGAAAGCACGTTTTTTTTCACCGTCCACTGCCACCGGCCCGGAAAATCCGATCACCTGCGCAAAGGGCACGCGAAAGTGAAACAGCGCGCAAAAAAAACACTGTCAGAGCGGCTCGCCGCAGGCAGGCAGGAAGTCGTGGTGCCGCCGGATCCGGAGATCGATCTTCCATCCCCTTCGGCACGTCGCATTCAAAAAACATTCCCCTCAGCAAGCCGTCGGCCGGAAAAATGGAGGGCAGGCGCCCCGGTCACGCCGGCGAATGAAGCCGAGGAAAAAAGCGAGGGCTTCGGCGCGCGTTTCCAGCGGATGTGCGGAGACATTCTGCACGAGATCGCACCGGGGCTGCTCCCCTTTCTGCGGGATTCACGCAAGCGCCGCAGGAGCATCAGGGCGTATCAGAACAGCCGTCCGACGATGGAGCAGATCGCCCGGCCGGAGACATGGGAAGAGGCGGAGCCCGCGACCGGCCACGCAGCCCGCGCGCTCCCGAAACTCGACTTCCTGTGGGCCCGCCGCCTGCGCGCCGCTGCCTGGCGGGTTTTCCGCCCGGCCCTGCGCTGGCAACGACGGTCATCCGCGACGGTCGTCCTCGGAACATACTTCGGCATTTTGGGAATCCTCTCGCTTTCGGCAATGGCGTTTTTTCTGATACCGTCGCGCCAGGCACCCCGGGCAAACACCGCTCCGATGGCGGCCACTGCCCCCGCTTCCAAGGTGCTGCAGAAGCCGGCTCGAAGCGCCGATGATTTGGCGCGGCTGCAGGAGCAAGCGGAAAATGAACTCCGGGCAGGCGACTACGCCGTAGCGGAGCAACACTTCCGCGAACTGCTGCCGAACACGCGATTCCGCGCGCTCGCCGGCTTCCAGATTTTCCTCTGCCTGCTCAAGCAGAAAAAAACCGCAGAGGCGGAGATGATGCTCCGGCTCTTTCCCGCGAACATCGTCGCCAAGAACCCCTCGGGGATGTACGCGCGGGCCGCCAACGCCCTCATGCAGGGCCGCACGGAAGACGCCCAGGCCGGGATCCTTTCCGCCCGCAGGCTGCATCCGTTCATCAGCCCGCTTTACGACAAGGCGCTCTCCGATGCCGCCATCGCACCGGAACCTTAGGAGCCCCAAGCAATCTGTCACTGAGGAATGGGGCCGCTTGAGGCCAAAAGCGCAAGCGAGGTCGACCCCATTATTTACAGCGACTGAGCCTGCGGAATCGCGGGGTTGATTATCCGGGGTGCGGCAGGTAGGTTGCCCGCCAGATGCGATGCTGGTTTTTCTGGATGGCGGTTTTCTGCCTGCCGACGGCTCTTGTGGCCGCGCCGCAGGCGGATCAGATCCGGACGCGGGTGGCCGACGGCTTCGATCTGCCGGTCGGAAAACCGGATGGCGACGAGTATTACAGGTCGCGCGGGTTTTTGTCGTATCATCCCGGAGAGGACTGGGATGGCTTGGGCGGCGGGAACAGCGACCGGGGGGCACCGGTTTATACGATCGGCAACGGCTGCGTGACGTTCGCCCGCGACGCTCGGATGGGCTGGGGGAATGTCGTGCTTGTGCGCCACATCTTTTTGGAAAACGGACGCCTGACAACCGTGGATTCGATGTATGCCCATCTCGATAAAATCCTCGTGCGCGAAGGGCAGCAGCTCACGCGCGGGCAGCAGGTGGGAACGATCGGGACAAACCGCGGGATGTATGTCGCCCACCTGCATTTCGAGATTCGAAAAAACCTCCGCATCGGGATCAACCGCTCGGCTTTCCCCAGGGATCTCACGAACTACTTTCGGCCGGCCGCCTTCATCGCGGCACATCGCAAGCTCCCCGGCGGCGGACGCAGCGCGATGATTGTCACAAATACCTATCAAGCCGGCAAGCCCCTCGACCCGCCGACCGACGAATCTGCGATCAAGAAAACCTCCAGATCCGGCCTGGCGAAGCCGCCCGCTGCGGCCCAAAAAAGTTTCCGCGTGAACCGCTTCGAGGATCTCGGGCCGTATTGATCCGCGCCCGTGAAGATCCGCCCGTGAAAGACGCTCGCCTGTGTTGCAAAGCCAGTGCCCAAACGGGCGGGACGCCCAATACTCGCAGTTTTGCAGAAAATAGTAGCATCAGACATCCTGATGTGTCATCCAGGAAAATGAGGGAGCGAGGAAAACGGATGTCCCCACACGTCAGGATGTCTGAACTTGTCATCGCCCGTTGCGAAGAAGACATCGCTTGGATCCGCAACGCCGCCCCCGGAATCCGGGCGACCGTTTACAACAAAGGCCCGGCGCTGGATTTTGGAGCTCTGAGGGATCAGTAGCTGTGCTTGGTGAGCGAGGTTTTGCCGCGGAAGACCCAGTAGATGCTGGCGGTGTAGGCGAGGACGAGCGGCACGCCGATGATCGCAATGACGAGCATGATCCCGAGGGTTTTGTCGGTGGATGCCGCATTGGTGATCGTGAGGCTGTTCGCGGGATCCGGGGCCGAGAGGACCATGTTTGGAAAATACGTCAGGCCGAAGGTGGCCATCATGAGGCCCATCGCGGCGCAGGAGGAAAGGAACGCGCTGAACGTGCGGCCCTTGTGGATTTCGCGCGGGATGTTGAGCACGATGAGGACGTTCGCGGCGACGACAATCAACACATGCGGCCGGGCGCGCACGGTCTCGAGAACCCACGGGACGGCGAGGAGCGTGTAGATGTTGAAGAGCAGATACGAGACGAGGAACAGGCCGATGAGCCGCGGGATCCACCCGCTGACGATTTCCAGCAGCTCGCCGTCGGTCTTCATCGCGAGGTAGATCGCGCCGTGCATGGCGAAGAGCAGGACGGTCGTGATGCCCATGAGCAGGGCATACGGGTTCAGCAGGCCGAGGAATGTCCCGGCGAATTCGTGGTCGGCGTCGAGCGGGATGCCGCGCACGATATTTCCCATGGCGACGCCGATGAGCAGAGCCGCGACGAAGCTGCCCGCGCTGAACGCCACGTCCCAGAACTGCCGCCACCACGTCCATTCCTCCTTGCTCCGGAACTCGATCGCCACCGCGCGGAAGATCAGCGAGCAGAGGAGCAGCATGAACGCCAGGTAGAACCCGGAGAAGACCGTGGCATACGCCTCCGGGAACGCGGCAAAGAGCGCGCCGCCGCCAGTGACGAGCCACACCTCGTTGCCGTCCCACACCGGCCCGATCGCGTTCAAAAACAGCCGCCGGTGCTCGTCTTTCTTGACGAACAAATGCAGTGCGCCGACCCCGAGGTCGAACCCGTCGAGCATCACGTAGCCGGTGAAAAGCACGCCGACGAGAATATACCAGATGATGTTGAGGTCGGGGAGCGTCATGCGCGGGGATTGGTGCGGATCAGGGCCTTCCAGCTGTCCGGCAATTCTTCCTCCTCATCCGGCCCGTGCTGGATTTTGCGGGTGAGGAGGAAAATAAACATCGCGAAGAGGAGGGCATAGACGAGGGCGAAAAGCACGAGCGACACCACGATCTGGTTCGCCGTGACGACCTTCGACAGCGAGTCGGAGGTTTTCAGGAGGCCATAGACGATCCACGGCTGGCGGCCCATTTCGGCGGCGAACCAGCCGGCCTGGTTCGCGATCTGCGGGCCGAGGACCGAAAAGATGAGCGCCGTGAGAAGCCAGCGGGTGGCCGGACGGCTGGTGTCGAACAACCACCCTCGCCACCAGAAAAAACACGCGGCCGCCACCACTGCCAGCATCGCCACGCCCGCGATGATCATCAGGTGGTAGAACTGGAAAACCAGCGGCGCATTCGGCCAGTAGGATTTCCGCAGGGCCGGAAATTCCTGCGGGGTGGCACCGGGATGGTGCGCCAATAAAAATTTCGCGTCCGGCAGATCGCGGAGCCCGACGACCGGCTTGTCGATTGACCCCCATGCGAGCAGGCTCAGCAGCCCGGGGATCTTCGGCCCGGTGACGGTTTCATTTTTTGCATCCACATATCCGAAGAGGGTCATCGGCGTGCGCGGCGCGGTGGCATACACGCCCTCCATCGCGGCGAGCTTGATCGGCTGGTTGCGCGCGACTCCCTTCGCGGTGAAGTCGGCGCTCACCATCTGGAGGACGCACGCGACCGCGGCGAAACCAAGGCCGATTTTCAGCGAGGCTTTCGCAAAATCAAGATGCCGGTTCCGCAGGACATAATACGCGCTGATGCTCACGATGAGAAACGCGCCGGCCAGCCAGGCGCCGAGAACGACGTGCGTGAGGCGGTCGAGCGTGGACGGGTTGAAGACCATCGCCCAGAAATCGTCCACCACCGCGCGCACCCTGGTCAGGTCGGCGGCGGCCACCACATAATCCGACGGGAGGACGACCGTCTTCCCGTTGACGACCGTCTCGAGATGGTAGCCGGCCGGGGTCTGCATCCACGAGTTCGCAACGACGATCCACACCGCGCTGAAATGTGCGCCGAACGCCACCATGCACGTCGCGAAGAAATGCATCCGCGGCCCGACCTTGTTCCAGCCGAACAGCAGGAGCGCGAGAAAACCGGACTCCAGAAAAAACGCGAAGATCCCCTCGGCCGCCAGCGCGCTCCCGAAGATGTCGCCGACGAACCGCGAATACGTCGCCCAGTTTGTTCCGAACTCGAATTCCATCACGATCCCGGTCGCGACGCCGATCGCGAACGTCAGCGCAAAAATCCTTGTCCAAAACCTCGCCATGCTGTGGAACTTCGGGTTTCCGGTCTTCAGCCAGAGCCCCTCCATCATCACCAGAGCCAGCCCGAGCCCGATGCTCAACGGCGGATAAAGATAATGGATAGCAGCCGTAAAGGCAAACTGCGCCCGCGCCAGAAGTTCAGCGGTCATGAGCAGAGAAGATTTTGAAATTTTCGCGTCTTGTCAACCCCGTTTACACGCACCTGATCCACGCGTAAGCACAAGGAATGGAGGGCGGCCGCACTCGGTGCCCTTGCTGCGGCAGAGCGGATGCCGGGGGCGACATATTCAGACATCCTGATGTGTCATCCAGGAAAATGAGGGAGCGAGGAAAACGGATGACCCCAACCCGCGATGGTAGGGATGCCTTCTCCGCTGCGCTACGGTTGCCTTCCCGGC
>Ga0194063_10000459_pt1 | contig 29814 bp, 36 predicted proteins | sample SepL3720m_MetaG_FD_155459 | JGI IMG/M metagenome (GOLD analysis project Ga0194063, IMG submission 155459) | Anoxic zone freshwater microbial communities from boreal shield lake in IISD Experimental Lakes Area, Ontario, Canada - Sep2016-L373-20m | ecosystem: Environmental > Aquatic > Freshwater...
CACCAGTCCCGACGATCTTGACACTAGAAATCGTGGCTTGGTTTTTGGAGATGATTTTGAGAGCAATGAGGGACTCCATGGAAACTATCGCGCCGTTTTCAAAAGCACTCAGTGCAGAAAGATTGATGAGAGCTTTTTTGCCAAAAGAATTGAAGCGAGATTTGCCGCGCATAAAAGGCAGGCGTTTGAACCAAACCCAAGAAGAACCAGTGAAGGACATGCGCACGCCGTTGCGAGCTTTCTGACCTTTTTGTCCGCGACTACTAGTGTGACCACCTTTGCCAGAGCCGTAGCCATGACCTAGGCGTTTGCCTTTTCGAGCGGTTAATTTGGGTAGTGCGTTTAATTTCATATATTTATATCTTATCTAATAATTTTTGGGGCTGGCTTCGTAGAGTTGGTTTGACCTAGGCTACTTTTGACAGCAACAGTTTTTTTCATAATTTTTAAAGCTTCAAAAGTGGCGGTCACGTTGCTCATCTTGTTGTTGGTTCCGAGGATCTTGGACACAACGTCTTTGATACCAGCTAGTTCGAGGACAGCGCGGACACTGCCACCGGCGATAACACCAGTACCTGAAGGAGCTGGTTTGAGGATCAGTTTGGCGGCACCGAGTTTGATCATTAGTTCGTGAGGGATAGTGCGGTTGTCGACGAGAGGAATAGTGATGACAGTTTTCTTGCCACGTCTGACGCCTTTTTTGATGGCGTTCATGACATCCTTGGCTTTGCCGAGAGCGACGCCGACGCGACCTTTACGATCACCAACGACAACGAGAGCGGTGAAACTCATATTGTTGCCACCCTTGGTCTTCTTGGTGACACGGGAAATGCGGATGACTTTTTCGTCAAATTCCTGTGGAGCGCGAGGAGCGCGATCTTGTTTTTTGTCTTGTGGCTTGTACATATTAGAACTCCAATCCGACAGCGCGAGCGGCTGTGGCTACGGCTTTGACGCGGCCGTGGAATTTGTATGATCCACGATCAAAGACGATTTTAGTAATTTTTTGCGCTAGAGCGAGTTTAGCAATTTCGGTGCCGACAGCCTGGGCTTTGACGGTTTTGGTATCACCTTTTTTGCTGACAATGTTTTTGGAATTGACGGCGACGATAGTCTTGCCGGTGACGTCATCGATGATTTGAGCCCAGATGTGCATATTGGAGCGATAAACCGATAAACGGGGACGACCAGAAGTTTTGATGCTGGCGCGGACACGTGTTTTACGATTTTGTTCTTTGTTTTTTAATTGCATATAGTTTAGGCTGAGGCGGCTTTCGCGGCTTTACCTGCTTTCCTACGCACAACTTCTCCGGCGTAGCGGATACCCTTGCCCTTGTAAGGCTCAGGTTTGCGATATGAACGAATGACGGCGGCGACTTGGCCGACGGCTTGGATATCATAACCAGAAATGATGATGATGTTCGTGCCTTCGACTTTGATTTCGATCCCAGCGGGGGCGACGAATTCGATTTCGTGGGAGTAGCCAAGAGAGAGGATGAGGGTTTTGCCGGCTAGACGAGCACGATAACCAGTTCCGACGAGTTCGAGATTTTTGGTGAAGCCGTCACTAACTCCTTTGACCATATTGGCAATGAGGGCGCGGGTCAGACCATGAAGAGCTCTGACTGGCTTGTCTTCACTGGAGCGAGAGATCACGAGCTGATCACCAGTTAGCTCAGCTTTGATTTTGGGTTTGAGCTCGTAAGAGAGCTCCCCTTTAGCACCTTTGACAGTGACTAGATTGCCAGCAAGAGTCAAAGTGACACTGGGTGGGATGGTGATAGGTAGACGACCGATTTTTGACATAGTGATTACCAAAGTTCTAGAAGAACTTCTCCTCCAATTTTTGCTATCTTGGCGTTTCTGTCGGACATGACACCTTTGGAGGTGCTTAGAATGGCGATACCTAGTCCAGAAAGGACTGGTTTGAAGTTATCGACTTGGCGATAGATTCTGACGCCGGGCTTAGAGATGCGTTTGATGGAAGAGATAGCGGCGGTATCGGCTTTGTAAGCGAGGGTTAAGACTAGTTGCTTTTCGGTCAATTTGTCTCCTTCGACTTTAACGCCAGCGAGATATTTTTCTTCGAGCATGACTTTAGCCACAGTTTCTAATACCTTGGTATAAGGCATCGAGACGGTTTTCTTGTGCATGGCATACGCATTTTTGATGCGAGAGATCATGTCTGAGATGTGGTCATTAATCATATAGTTTGTTCCTTACCAACTGGCTTTGGTAACTCCTGGTAAATTGCCTTTTTGAGCTTCTTCGCGGAAGCAAAGACGGCACATGCCAAATTGGCGCATATAGGCTTTAGGACGTCCACAAAGCTTGCAACGATTGTGTGCCCTAGTCGTAAATTTTGCTTTCATGAGGCTCTTGCGAACCTTTGCTAGTCTAGCCATATTATTTTTCAGCCTTTTCGAATGGCATACCGAGTATTTTCAAAAGCGCAAACGCCTGGTCATTGCTCTTGGCGGTAGTGACGATCACGATTTCGAGGCCGTGAATTTTGTCAGTCTTGGCATAATCAATCTCGGGGAAGATAATTTGTTCCGAGAGACCGAGTGTGTAGTTGCCGTGACCATCAAAAGAAGTGCTTTTGACACCGCGGAAGTCTTTAACTTGCGGAAGGACTATTCTACACAATTTATCGAGGAAATCAAACATTTTGATACCGCGTAAGGTCACGGACACGCCCACGGGGTCGCCAGCGCGGATCTTGAATCCAGCGATCGATTGTTTGGCACCAGCTACTTTGGGAGACAAACCAGAAAGAGCGGCGAGCTCCATTTTGGCGGTCTCGACGTCTTTGGTGGAAGTATCTGACTTGGGGATACCGACGTTTAAGATGATTTTGGATATACGAGGTGAAGCCAACTTGTTGGTGATCCCCAATTCTTTCATGAGGGCGGCACTGTAATCGGTTTCAAAACGTGTTTTTAAGTTAGGTTCGATCATACTGCTTTCCTCTGGGCAAAGCGGATTTGCTTGCCATCTTCGACGTGACTAATTTTACCGGTAGAAAGCGGTCTTTCTTTGGAGACCATCCCACCCTGGGTATTTTGGGTTGGTTTAACGTGTTTTTTGTACATATTGGCACCTTTGACGATCACGGAGTCTTTTTTGGGGAAGACCTTCATGATTTCGCCAGTTTTGCCTTTATCTTTGCCGCCAGTGACGAGGACGACATCGCCTTTTTTAAATTTTTTCATAGTACCTCCGTAGCGAGTGAGGCGATTTTGGTGTAGCCGCGATCCTTGACTTCGCGGGCGATTGGACCAAAGACGCGTGAACCAATAGGATCTTTTGTTTTTGGGTCGATGATGACGGCCGCATTGTCATCGAAGCGGACATAGGTGCCATCGGAGCGGCGGGTTTCCTTGCGGGTGCGGACGATGACAGCCTTGACTAGCTGGGAGTCTTTGACGTAGCCATTGGGATCAGCTCCGTCAACGGCGGCACTAACCATGTCGCCAATGAAACCGAAACGGCGCCAGGAGCCACCGTGAACATGGATAACTTTGAGGCGTTTGGCACCTGAGTTATCGGCTGAAGCGAGGACTGAACGTAGTTGTATCATGCTATTTTTTGATTACTCCAGTGATGGTAAATCGTTTGCGAGCGGACATAGGTCGAGTTTCTTGGATTTCGACAGTGTCGCCTTCTTTGGCTTTGACGTCGTTTTGGACCAAGTATTTCTTGGTGCGTCTGACTAATTTGCTATAAATAGGATGCTTCCAGGAAGTTTCAACCATCACGACGGCACTAGACTCCATCTTGGCTGATACGACGGTAGCAATTAATTTTTTCACTTTGTCTCCTTTAGTTCCGCTCTAATAGTTTTGAGTTTAGCGATAGCGAGACGAGTTTGAGCGCCTTCGCGTAAGTTTTTGAGTTCGTTTTTCATTTTTAACATCATAGTTTTGCCGTAGTCAGTAAGTAGCTCTAGGATTTTAGCATCAATTGCCCCTATTCCGCCCTTTCTGAGCTCTTGATAATCATTTTTGCGTAATTTCATATAATGGCTCCTCGAATAACGAAGCGAGTAAGGACTGGTAGCTTGGAGGCGGCTTTGCGGAAAGCTTCGCGGGCGGTTGCTTCGTCGGTTGAACCTAGTTCAAAGACGACTGTCCCACGCTTGACGACGGCGGTGTGCTTTTCGACATCACCTTTACCAGAACCCATTTTGGCACCGGCAGTTTTGTGAGTAAGTGGCTTGTGAGGGAAGACGCGGAGCCAGAGCTTACCACCACGTTTGGTGTGGTGAGTGATGGTGCGACGAGCGGCTTCGAGTTCGGCGGCAGTGATCCAAGCACTTTCGGTCACTTTGAGACCAAAGTCACCAAAGGCGACAGTGTTACCGCGAGTAGCGATCCCACCCATTTTGCCTCTGAATTCTTTGCGGTGTTTAGATTTCTTTGGTTGCATCATATGTTTTTAGAGGGTAGCCTCGCCTTTATAAATCCAAACTTTGATTCCGACATACCCAGAACGAGTAAGGGCGGGAATTTTGGCGTAATCGATATCAGAGCGAAGAGTTTGAGTAGGGATTGTGCCCACAGGGTACTTTTCGGTGCGGCCAATTTCGGCACCACCGACACGACCGGAAACCTGGATTTTGACACCTTTGGCTCCAGCGGACATGACCCGTTCTTGAGCTTGGGAGATAGCTCGTCTGTGAGGATAGCGTTTGATGAGTTGTTCGGCGATGCGCTCTCCAACCAATTTGGCAGAGAGATCAGGATTTTTGACTTCTTTGACTTCGAGCTGGAATTTGAGGGAGTTGCCTTCGCCAATCTTTTTGAGGTAGGTCTCGAGTTCTTTTTTGAGGATTTCTAAGCTAGAACCACCGCGACCAATGATGACACCAGGGCGCCCGGCATTGATGATGACTTTGATGATATTGATCGAACGCTCGATCTCGACGGAGACGATCCCAGCCAAAGCGAGGCGTTTGAAGATGAATTGCTTGATCTTGATATCCGACAAAACTAGAGTTTGGTAGTCTTTTTTGGAGGCAAACCAAGTCGAAGATGCCTTGTAAAGGACACCTAATCTAAAGCTGATGGGGTTAACTTTTTGGCCCATTGTTAACCTCCTTTAGCTCGATACGAATATGACTAGTACGTTTCATGATGGAATGAGCCATTCCACGAGAAACTGCTTGGAATCTTTTGTAGGTAGGACCTTCCATCACGTCGATGGTTTTGAAGGCGAGCTTGCTAACAGCTAGGCCAGCTTGCTCTTTAGCGTTGCTGACGGCTTGCTTGATAGCTTTGTACATGGGACCGGCGGCGGCTTTGTCCGTGAATTTGAGGTGGAGGAGAGCCTGCTCAGGTGAGAGCGCGCGCACGGCATCAGCCACAAGGCGAAGCTTGCGGGGACTGGTGCGGATGTAGCGTTGTATTGTTTTCATATTATGTTTTGGTTAGTGTGCGTTTAACGATCTTGCCGTGACCACGGAAGGTACGAGTAGGAGAAAACTCCCCTAGTTTGTGACCAACCATACCTTCGGAGACGAAGACTTCTTTGTGAATTCTGCCGTTGTGAACGAGGAAAGTAATGCCGACAAACTCTGGAGGGATCGTACAATCGCGAGCCCAGGTTTTGATAGGCATTTTGGTACCAGTGGATTGAGCTTTCATGACTTTAGCCAAGAGCTTGACGTCGATGTAGGGACCTTTTGCGGCACTGCGGCTCATTTATTTTACTCTCCTGTCTTTAATAATATATTTGCTCGAGTTTTTGCGTTTGTTGCGTGTCTTGTAACCTAGAGCTGGTTTGCCCCAAGGTGTTTTTGGTCCTGGCATACCAATTCCAGATCTGCCTTCTCCACCACCATGTGGATGACTGCCTGGATGTTGGGCGATACCACGAACAGACGGACGCCATCCCATGTGGCGTTTACGCCCGGCTTTACCAATCTTGCGGTTCTTGTGTTCCAGATTAGAGACCTGGCCGATTGTAGCAAAACATTCGCCTTTAATCAATCTTACCTCACCGGAAGGAAGTTTGACGGTGACAAATTCACCTTCTTTGGATTGAATCATAGCGGAGGTGCCAGCAGAACGGACAATTTGACCACCACGACCAGACTTTAGCTCGAGATTGTGGATAGGTGTACCGATGGGGATTTTTTTGAGGGGCAAACAGTTGCCGATTTTGGGTTCGACGTCAGGTCCAGAAACGATCAGAGTGTCAACGGTTAGAGCATCTGGAGCTAAGATATAGCGCTTCTCGCCATCGCGGTAATAAAGCAGAGCGATGTTAGCGGAGCGGTTTGGATCGTATTCAATAGAGACTACACGAGCTTCTACGCCCGGTTTGTTGCGCTTGTAGTCAACTAGACGGATGCGACGCTTTTCGCCCCCACCACGATGTCTCGTGGTCACGTGACCGTGAGCATTGCGACCCGAATTTTGGTGTTTAGCGATAGTTAGGGATTTTTCTGGACTAGAAGCGGTGAGACCACGATCAAAATCAACTTGGTGGCGAACGCCGGCTGAGGTAGGTTTTTTGGCTTTTAACATATTATTTGGCTTCCTTAAGATCAAATAAATCAATGGATTGACCCTTGCTCAATCTGACAGTAGCAAATTTTTGCTGACTGGCATTGCCCATCAAACGTTTGGAGCCAGTACCTTTGGCGGGTACGTGACGACGAAGAGCATTGATGCTGACGACATGAACGTTAAAGGCAGTGTTGATGGCTTGTTTGATCTGAGATTTGGTGGAGCCTAAGAGAACTTCGAAAGTATAGAGACCGCGAGAGGCGGACAACATGGACTTTTCGGTAATGATTGGTTTGATCAAGGTTGTGATTGTCATAGAGCTTTTTCACCTTTGGCTGTCATAACTCTAGCAGTAATACTGTCGAGAGCTTTTTTGGTAACGATGAGATGAGTCGTAGAGATTAGGTCGTAAGCATTGACCAAACTGGCCCGTTTCATGCTGACTCCCTGGAGATTACTGATCGAAAGATAGAGGGAAGAAGCTTTGCCGTCTGTGACGATGAGGACTGAGTTTTTTGGGTGAGAGGCGACGCTAGCCAGGAGAGTGACAGCACTAGAAGTTTTGCCACCAAAGTCTTTAATGCCTGATAGACCAGAAATTGATCCACCAGCCAATTTGACTTGCATAGCTGCAGCCAGGGCGCGGCGACGCATATTCTTGGGAAGAACCATATTTTCGGGACGGACTCCAGTTGGACCATGAGCAATACCACCACCGACGAAGATTGGAGCATATTTAGCACCGTGGCGAGCATTACCTGTACCTTTTTGGCGATAGATTTTGCGGGTTGAACCGGTCACTTCACCGCGAGTTTTGACTTTACTAGTTTTTTGGTGAGAGTTGCTCGTGTAGACACGAACAGCTTGAGAAAGAATGGCAGTATTGGCTTTGCCGAAGACAGTTTCGTCGACGGTCCAAGCTTTAAGTTCTTTGCCTTTGATATCAAATACTTTAATGTTCATATTATTCTGTTACTCCCTCGGTTTTTTCGGAATCTACCTGAGTTTCTTCAGATACGACACCTTCTGATGCAACTTCAGCTACGGGTTCGATAATCTTTACTGGCAGACCACCGGAAATGTAGGACAAGACACCGAGATCTTTTTGGTCCATGACGGTCAGGCGGACGAGAGAGTGACGGGCTCCTGGTACTGGACCAGTGACCCAGATGGTGTTTGAGGCTTCGTCAAAGGAAACAACGGTCGATTTTTTGACGGTGACGGTGTCTGAACCCATGCGACCAGCCATTTTCTTGCCTTTGTGGACGCGACCTGGTGTGGTACCCTGACCAATGGAGCCTGGTGCACGCGCACGATCGGATTGTCCGTGAGTACGAGGACCACCGGCAAAGTTCCAGCGTTTCATAACACCGGCAAAACCCTTACCCTTACTAGTACCTTGGATATTGCAGATAGAGCCAATAGAGACTACATCTTTGGGACTGATGACAGCGCCTTTTTCCATGCCTTCGGCAAAAGCGATTTCGCGATTCTTATTTACGGTACGACGGGTATGTTTTTTGGGTTTACCGAAACCGACTTGGGCGGCAGAGTAACCATCTTTTTCGACAGTTTTGAGCTGAGAGATAGTCATAGGTGAGAGAACGATCTTCGTGACACCACGACGAGTCTCGCCGATGTAGGCTTCTCCCATTTCAATTTTTTTACCGTATATTACTGTTGTCATAAAATTCTACATCTTTACTTCAATACCCACGCCAGCGGGAAGTTCTAAGTGCATAAGCGCATCAATAGTTTTGCCAGTTGGACTTTCGATATCGATGAGGCGTTTGTGAGTCAAAATTTGGAAGTGTTCGCGCGCATTCTTGTCGGCGTGAGGAGAAGTGAGGACGACCATGAGCTTGCGGCGAGTTGGCAAAGGAACAGGGCCGATGATACTAGCACCTGTGGCGATAGCAGTGTCGACTATTTTCTGAGCCGCCTCGTCGATGACGCGGTGATCAAAAGATTTGAGTTTGACTCTGATTCTATTTGCGGCCATTTTGTTCCTTTTTTATTTATAAGTGCCATCCGGCTGAAGCTGGATGGCACTTATGCTCTATGAGGGTAACTCATGAGCTAATATTTTTACCCAACTTATTTTTTAACGTCAGCCAAGATTTTGGTAATGACGCCAGCACCGACGGTCTTGCCACCTTCGCGAATAGCGAAGTTCAAGCCTTCTTCCATGGCAACTGGAACGATGAGACTAACTGACATTTTAGCGTTGTCTCCAGGCATAACCATCTCGACTCCTTCTGGGAGCTTGATGTCGCCGGTGACGTCAGTAGTACGGAGGTAGAACTGAGGTTTGTAACCAGAGAAGAATGGAGTGTGACGTCCACCCTCTTCCTTGGTAAGAACGTAAACTTCAGCTTCGAACTCGGTATGAGGTTTGATACTGCCAGGTTTGGCAATAACTTGTCCGCGCTCGATATCGTCTTTTTCTACGCCACGTAGGAGTAGTCCGACGTTGTCGCCAGCCTGACCTTGGTCAAGTTGTTTGCGGAACATTTCGACACCAGTAATGACAGTTTTCTTGTCTTTACCCATACCGACGATTTCCATTTCTTCGCCGACTTTGCAGATGCCGCGATCAATCTTGCCGGTAGCGACAGTGCCGCGACCTTTGATTGAGAAGACATCTTCGACAGGCATAAGGAATGGTTTGTCGAGAGGGCGTTCTGGAGTGGGGATATACTCATCGACTTTGTCCATGAGTTCCTGGATCTTGGCTTCCCAAGCTGGATCGCCTTCGAGGGCTTTGAGAGCTGAGATGCGAACGATGGGGATTTCGTCTCCTGGGTAGTGGTATTTGGTCAAGAGATCGCGGATTTCCATTTCGACGAGATCAAGGAGCTCAGCGTCGTCGACCATGTCGCACTTGTTGAGAGCTACGACTAGTTTAGGAACGTTGACTTGGTGGGCGAGGAGAATGTGCTCGCGAGTCTGAGGCATAGGACCATCGGTCGCGGCCACAACTAGAATAGCGCCATCCATTTGAGCGGCACCTGTGATCATGTTTTTGATGTAGTCAGCGTGACCTGGAGCATCAATATGAGCATAGTGGCGTTTTTCGGTTTCGTATTCTTGGTGAGAAAGGTTGATGGTGACACCACGCTGTCTTTCTTCTGGAGCGGAGTCAATATCAGCGTAAGATTTGGCAGTAGCTAGGCCTTTTTTGGCGAGCATACTGGTGATGGCGGCGGTAAGGGTAGTCTTGCCGTGATCGACGTGACCAATCGTTCCAATGTTGATATGTGGTTTAGTGCGAACGTATTTGACGGCGTCTGCCATATGATTACTCCTTATTTGTTTTCTTTATTAATAATTTTGTCAGCAATATTACTTGGGACGGGATCGTAATGGCTCATTTCCATGTACGAGTTCGCTCGACCTTGGGTCATGCTTCTGAGTATTGTAACATACCGAGATAGCTCAGACAAGGGAACAATCGCATTGATAACGCGGACGTTACCACGTTGGCTGGTACCGAGGACTTGGCCACGTTTCGAAGAGATATCGCCGATGACATCACCCATGAATTCTTCAGGGGTAGTAATCTCTAGTTTCATGATTGGCTCGAGGATGATAGGAGAGGCTTGCTTCACGGCGGATTGGATGGCCATACTCCCGGCGATCTTGAAAGCGATTTCTGAAGAGTCGACATCGTGGAAGGAACCATCGTAAAGAGTTACTTCGATATCGACCAAGTTGAAGCCGGCGATGATACCGTTTTCAAGAGCCTCGCGGACACCTTTTTCAACTGGCGCAATGAATTCTTTAGGAATGACACCACCGACGATGGCGTTGACGAATTTGACACCTTCACCGCGAGCAAGAGGCTTGATGCGGAGATAACAGTGACCATATTGACCACGACCACCTGACTGCTTGATGTATTTACCTTCAGCATCGGCATCCTTCGTGATGGTTTCGCGATAGGCAACCTGGGGGTTACCCACGTTGGCGTCGACATTGAATTCGCGCTTCATGCGATCGACGATGATTTCGAGGTGGAGTTCGCCCATACCAGCGATGAGAGTCTGACCAGTTTCTTGATTGGTGCGGATCTTGAAGGTCGGATCTTCTTCGGCAAGTCTAGCTAGAGCCATACCCATCTTTTCTTGATCGACTTTGGTTTTGGGCTCGATAGACAGAGAGATAACTGGTTCAGCAAAGGTAATACCTTCGAGGACGATCGGATGTTCGGGGACACAGAGAGTGTCACCGGTTCTCGTATCTTTCATGCCGACGACACCGACGATCTCACCGGCCACAGCATAAGGAATTTCTTCGCGGTCATTGGCGTGCATGAGAACGAGACGACCAACGCGCTCGGTTTTGTCACGGGTCGCATTGTAGATATAGCTACCACTCGTGATTTTGCCGGAATAGACGCGGAGGTAAGTTAGCTTACCGATGTGGGGATCGGCTTGGATCTTGAAAGATAGCCCGGCAAAAGGCTCGCTGATATCGGGCTTGCGCACGGCGATTTCTTCGGTGCCTGGAACTTTGCCTTCGGCAGGAGGAACGTCGAGTGGGGACGGGAGATAGTCGACGACACCATCGAGAAGTGGTTGGACACCTTTGTTGCGGAGGGAAGTACCACAATACATCGGGACGAGTTTGTAGGCGATGGTCGCGGCGCGGAGAGCTTTCTTGAGTTCGACGAGAGTAGGTACAACGCCATCTAGATATTTCTCGAGGAGGACATCGTCGGTTTCACAGATTTGCTCGATGAGGTGTGCGCGTTCTTTAGCGACCTCTTCGACCATGTCAGCAGGGATCTCCCCTACCTCGTACTTGGCACCAGTCTCATCACCCATCCAGATGACGGATTGCTCTTCCAGAAGCATGATGACACCTTTAAAGGAATTTTCGGCGCCGATTGGATAAGTGACGATGGCGGTATGTGCACCGAGCTTTTCTTCGACGTCTTTGAGAGTGTGTTTGAAATCAGCACCCATCTTGTCCATTTTGTTGACGAAACAGATACGAGGAACCTTGTATTTGTCAGCTTGGCGCCAGACAGTTTCGGACTGAGACTGGACACCTTCTTCGGCATCGAGGACGGTGACACCACCATCTAAGACACGGAGAGAGCGCTCTACTTCAGCGGTGAAGTCGACGTGTCCAGGAGTATCGATGAGGTTGATGCGATGCTGATCAGTGAACAAGCTCTTGGGGAGTTTGGGGGTCCAGAAAGTGGTGGTAGCGGCGGAGACGATAGTGATACCACGCTCTTTCTCTTGTTCCATCCAGTCCATCTGGGTGTTGCCATCGTCGATGTCACCGATTTTGTAGGATTTGCCTGTATAGAAAAGGATACGTTCAGAGGTAGTGGTTTTGCCGGCGTCGATGTGGGCGATGATGCCGATGTTGCGGATTTTGTCCATGGCGAGCTGACGATCTTGAGTTTTGACGATAGCCATAAGTTTCTGATTCCAGATAAACAACTAATTACTCATGAAATGAGGCAAGGTGTATTGTACCCCATACTCCGGCACTAGAGCAAGAGATCTGGATCTACTCTTATTTCTTAACAGGTGCTGTCCTTGCTCTATCGACAGGTCCTACATATTCCATTCTATATTTGGTTTTTGCGGGTTTTGTTTTATCTCCATTAGAATTTCCACCAACGTCAATTTTGTTGATGCCTGGAGTAACCATCATTGAACGGTAACCATAATAGCCAAGTGCGAGGAGGCTTAATACTATGGCGATAATTATGTTTTTGTTTAAACTTTTGGATTTTTTAACTTGCGTTTTGGTTATTTTTGTTTTTGATTTACTGATCTTGGACTTCTTGGTTTTGGGCATATGACTCCTTGAACTATTAATAACTTGATTATGAAGATCTAGAGAATAATGTCAAATGAATGACAATAGTCCAGGTATAATAGAGATATGCAAGATAAATTTAGAAAACTTGATGGGACGATACTCCCCTACCCGCTATTTTTCCCAGATGCGACGAGGGGAGAAGTAAGACAACTTAGTTTTACTGATGTGAAGAATGTGGGACTACCGGGGATACTCGTGAACACTTTTCATCTACTGCGACTGGTAGGGACAGAAAAAACTGTGGATGCAGGTGGGATACATAAATATCTAGGATGGGATGACGCCATGATCTCGGACTCCGGCGGATTCCAGGTGATGTCGATCGCGAAGAAGTACGGTGGTAACAGCACAGTAACTGACGCGGGTGTGACATTTACTCTCGACGGAGTTGATCACCATTTTAGCCCGGAAGATTCGATCAGATATCAAATGGGGATGATGACCGATCTCATGGTAGTGCTTGATGATTTCACTCCGCTGGGAGTTAGCCACGGCGAAGCCGAGGTGACGGTGAACCGTACGACAATGTGGGCGAGAAGGTGCAAGGAAGAATTTGAACGGTTATGGGCAAAGCGGGCGGACACGGGGGTCCGCCCCTACATTATTGGGGTGGTGCAAGGTGGAGAATACGAAGATCTGCGCCTGAAAAGCATGAAGGAGCTCACGGAGATTGGGTTTGATGGATATGGATATGGCGGATTCCCCATGAAAGACGGGAAGTTTGACGAGAAGATGGCGAAATTTATGGCAGATAATTTGCCTAAAGACACGGTTTTGTATGGCCTGGGGATTGGGAAACCTGACGATATCGTGAAATGTGTTAACTGTGGTTGGCAGATATTTGATTGCGTCCTCCCTACCCGCGATGCCCGCCACGGGCGACTTTATGTTTATACCGATGAATCGATAGAACGGATTGATGTGCAAAAAGATGGTTTCTATGAATTTTATAATCCAAGACAAGCCAAACACCTAGAGGAGAATATCCCCGTCTCCCCTGCTTGTGACTGTGAGCTATGTACAACAATAACGAGAGCAGAATTTGCCCAGATGTGGAGAGCACGCGACGAACGCGTTTTGCGCCTGGCCACGATCCACAATCTCAGATTTTATGCGATACTGATGGAAAAACTCCGCGCCTAGTGATTGAGGAGTAAAGTAACTAGCAAAACAATAAACCCAAGAAAGATTTGAAGATATTTTTGCCTGTTCATGTTTTTGTGTTCGCGAAATATATAAAGCCCTGCAAGAGTCGTCCCTAGAACGATAGCGATCCGTCTAATGATGCTACTTACGGAAAGTGGGTAAGTACGCAATAGTTCTGCGTACCAAATGATTGAGACAGAGAACAAACATCCCTGGAGAAGACCCCAGAGATAATCTGCTTTTTTTAATTTGAGAGTTAGATGGCGACCGTACACAAAAATAAATCCACCCAGTACCAGCCCCAGATATTCGTAAATCATATAACTGGCAGGCTTTAGACCAATCACCGCAACTGCCCATTTTTGGACGAGGTTTGCGATAACTACCATGAGGGCTGACAAGATGAGCTTTGAATTCCAGGCAGATAACTTTACTTTGCCACTCTGAAAACTGGTAACTAAAAATAGTGTCACGAGGGTCATGAGAATATTGCCCAACCCTTGCAAAGTAGAGGGATCAAAATATTGCCACTCTCCAAAGAGGAAACCTGAGGAAATAATGATTAAGATACTGGAGAAGGGATAGGACAACATCGTGGTTGCTGTCATTTCGTCCCGACTAGCTGAATAATAGGCAGCCATCATGATTGACTCAAGGACTCCTACGATCACAAAAAACAGATTGATGGGTGACCAAGCAAATATTCCTTGAGATAAATATACTGTAGCAATGACAGAGAGAATCGTTAGGTCACGCAGGAGTCCACTCTGAAAGGCACTCATGTAAGTTACCTGACGTTTGCCGATTGATTGAGCAATTGCAGATAAGAGACCTGTCATGATGACGGCTATTTGCCACGGGAAATGAGAGATGAAATTTAACACTTGAATATTTTACATCTTATGTAATGCAATCACACGGGCGGACACGGGGGTCCGCCAATCCCACGGGCGGACACGGGGGTCCGCCCCTACGGAATGCGTTGATATCGAATATTAATCGCATGAATCGGCAAAAAAATGTGGGTCTACATGCGGGTTTAACAATCCCACGGGCGGACACGGGGGTCCGCCAATCCCACGGGCGGACACGGGGGTCCGCCCCTACAGACGATGGAATTTGTCTTTATGCCAATTAATAACATTGTTTTGAATATATTCTCGTATTCTATTTAAATCATTTTCGTCACGGACAATGTGTTCATAATAATCTCGTTGCCACAATTTCTTGTTAAATGATTTCCAACCGTGTATCTTCATCCCCTCCAAATAATTATGTGTTGTCATGGTTTTAAACCGTTGCACGATTGTTCCCAATGTAGGGGCGGACCCCCGTGTCCGCCCGTGTGCTTCCAATCCAACAATTATATGGATATGGTTTGGCATTATTTGAAATATATCGACGTTTGTCCCTGGATAGTATTGTGGAATAGACGTAATAAATGATTTAACAATGTGACCAAATGGCAATAAATAAATCTTATCATTAATAATTTTCCCCAATAAACATTCCCTATCTTGCACGCAAATCGTCACAAAATACCAATTGTTTGAGGAATAATCAAAATCTGACAAACGATGAGAGACACGACTGGGCGAATCGCGCATGAAACAATTCTAACAAAAAGAAAGATTTACCAGCGGAAGTGAGCGAAGGCTTTATTGGCATCTGCTTGTCGGTGAACGTCATCGCGTTTCTTGATGGTAGCACCCTGGCCGTTGTAGGCGTCCATGATTTCGGCGGCGAGCTTCTCACCATAGGTGTGATACTCGGAGTTAGAGCGTTTGTTGGAGAACTCGATCAACCAGCGAATGGACATGGAGAATTGACGACGAGGAGAGACAGGCATAGGGACTTGGTAAGCTGCCCCCCCTATGCGGCGACTGCGAACTTCAGTTTTGGGTTTGATGTTGTTTAAAGCAGTCATCAAAACATCGACAGCTTTTTGGCCAGTTTTTTCGGCGATGATATCCATGGCTTTGTAGACTTGCTTTTCGGCAACAATCTTTTTGCCATCTTTCATAGCGCGATTGATGATCTTGGCAACTTCGAGAGAGTTGTATCTGACGTCGCCTTCAACTCTTTTGATGTTAGCTGATTTTGAACGCATAATTTTAAATCCTTATTTCTTTGGCCTTTTGGTACCGTATTTAGAACGAGAGGTTTTACGTTTGTCGACACCGGCGGTATCATATTTGCCGCGGACGATGTGATATTTGACACCTGGTAAATCTTTGACACGGCCACCGCGGACGAGGACGACTGAGTGTTCGGCCAAGTTGTGACCTTCGCCCATGATGTAGGCAGTGACTTCTTGTTTGTTAGAAAGTCTGACACGAGCTACTTTACGTAGAGCGGAGTTAGGCTTTTTAGGAGTCATAGTCTTGACGATGATACAAACACCACGTTTCTGAGGTGAAGAATACTCGACGGATTTGCGCTTCGTGGCATTGTAACCGCGGCGGAGGGCGCTACCCTTGCGTTTCTTATTTTTTGGATCACGTCCGTGACGGACTAATTGATTTACTGTTGGCATAAGTGTTTGCTATTGTATCACAGCCCTCTCTGGTTCGGTAGGAATAAGGCGACCAATGATGACATTTTCCTTGAGGCCGAACAATGGATCTTCTTTTCCTTCGAGTGCGGCTTCGGACAAGACATTGGTAGTCTGTTCGAAAGAGGCTGCGGAGAGCCAGGAGTGGGTGTGAAGAGCCGCACGAGTGACGCCGAGCATGACGGCCGCGGCGGTAGCGGGTTCGCCACCTTCTGCGAGCGTAGAGTCATTGCCGGTATCAAAGGCGAAGCGGTCGACGATCTCGCCACCGATGAGAGAGGTGTCGCCAGAGTCTTCGATCTTGACCTTGCTGGTCATTTCGCGGACAACCACTTCAAAATGTTTGTCGGAAATAGGAATTCCTTGAGACTCGTAAACAGCTTGGATCTCTCCGATCAAGTAGCTCTGAGCATCGCGGATACCGCGAACACGCAAAACTTCTTGGATATTTTGAGGACCAGAGGCGAGTGGGAATCCAGCGGCAATGAGATCTTTGTCTTTGACAACCAAAGCTAAGGTAGCTGGGACGAAGTGCTCTTCTTTAACATCGGAGTTGGTGGTCGAGGTAATGATGACCTTATTACCATCGACAGCTTCGACGATCTCTACCTTGCCAGCGATGCCAGCTAGAGGTGAGGCAATCTTGGGATTGCGGGCTTCAAAGAGTTCTTCCACACGAGGTAGACCTTGGGTAACATCGAGACCGACGATACCACCGGCATGTTTGACACGCATGGTTAGCTGAGTACCAGGCTCGCCGATACTTTGGGCGGCAATGACACCGACTGGACTACCCAGTTCGACGAGTTTGCGAGTACCAAAGTCCCAACCGTAGCACTGGGCACAAAGACCATAACGAGCTTTACAGGTTAGAGGTGAGCGAATTTCGATACTCTCAACTCCGGACTCAAAGAGCTTGTCGGCGATCATATCATCGATGATTTCGTCTTTTTTGATGATGATAGCTTTAGTCTTAGCGTCTTTGACAGTCTTGCCGATGACACGACCGAGGACGCGTTTGACGAAGTGCTTGCCACGAACACCAGAGAGAGGAATCTCAAGATATTCAGTGCTACCACAATCGGCTTCGCGGATGATAGAAGTGTGACTGACATCGACCAAGCGACGAGTGAGGTAACCAGCATCAGCAGTTTTTAGAGCTGAGTCAGTCAAACCTTTACGTGAGCCACGAGATGAAGTCACATATTCGAAGATGGATAAGCCTTCACGGAAGTTAGACTTCGTAGGCATTTCCACGATCTTACCGAGAGGGTCGACAACGAGTCCACGCATAGCGGAAAGTTGTTTGACTTGATCACGGGAAGCACGAGTACCACCTGAATCAATGATGATCTTGACGGCGTTACGCTCGTCAAACTTTTCCCAGGTAGCAGTAGCGATAGCTTCGGTCGTTTCCATCCAGACTTCGAAGGATAAGCGACGCTTTTCTTCTTCGGTAATTAAACCTTGGTTGAAAGTCTCGAGGATTTCGTTGACTCTAGCATCAGCTTCTTTGATCATGGTGACTTTTTCTTTGATCATGATGTTGTCGCCGACGGCCACGGATAGACCAGAGGTGGTCAAGTATTCGAAACCGATAGATTTGATCTTGTCGACCAAGTTGGCCACAGCGTCGTTGTCGAGGATGCGGATAGCTTCGCGGATAATATCAGTGATCTTTTTGGCGTTGATGGCTTCATTGATAAAGCGTAGTTCAAGAGGCAGAGCTTCGTTGAAGATCAAGCGACCGACGGAGGCGACAATAATCTTGCCGTCCACGCGGACACTGATGGGCTCGCGCAAATTGATCTCGCCAGCTTCTCTAGCGGCATAAGCCTGGTCAGCATCACCGAAGATGGCAGTGCCGAGTTTCATGTCAGGATTGAAACTAGTTAAGTAGTAACAACCGAGAGCCATTTCTTTGTTTGGGACAGTGATAGGACTACCATTGGCTGGTTTCAAGAGATTGTTTTTGGCCATCATCTTGGTTCTCGCGTCTTCGATCGCAGTCTCACTGAGCGGGACGTGAATAGCCATCTGATCTCCATCAAAGTCAGCGTTGTAGCCAGCACAGACACAGGGGTGGAGCTGGATCGCATTACCTTCGATGAGCACAGGATAGAAAGCCTGGATACCTAGTTTGTGAAGAGTTGGAGCACGGTTGAGTAACACAGGGTGATTCTTGGTGATGCGCTCTAGGATATCAAAAACTAGAGGGTCTTTGCGCTCGATAGCGTGCTTGGCACTCTTGACGTTTGGCGCGGTACCTTCGGCGATGAGTTCGCGCAGGACGTAAGGTTTAAACATTTCGAGAGCCATATCCTTGGGGATACCACACTCAGAAAGTTTGAGTTCAGGACCGACGACGATAACAGAGCGACCAGAATAGTCGACACGTTTACCGAGTAAGTTCTGACGGAAACGACCTTGCTTACCTGACAACATGTCAGAGAGTGAGCGAAGAGGTTTGACGACACGGCGTCTTGTAGTCTTGGCTTGAGAAGCATCGATCAAAGAGTCGACAGCTTCTTGGAGCATGCGTTTCTCGTTGCGCAAGATGATTTCTGGAGCACCAAGATCAATGAGGTGTTTCAAACGATTGTTGCGGTTGATGACGCGACGATATAAATCGTTTAAGTCAGAGGAAGCAAAGCGACCACCGGAGAGCTGGACCATCGGACGAAGTTCTGGAGGAAGAACGGGGAGAACCTTGAGGACCATCCAAGATGGACTAAGGCCAGCGTTTTTGAGACCGTTGACGACCTTCAAGCGTTTGCTGAGTTTGGTGCGGCGAATACTGGCGGCACCTTCCTCTTTGAGCTCGAGGCGGATTTCTTTAGATAGTTTTTGGACGTCGATAGTGCCGAGATAGTCGAGGATAGCTTCTGCACCCATGCCGACTTTGAGATGACTAATGGCGTTATATTCATCGAGTTTCAAATATTCGTCTTCTGCCATGACGGTTCCGGGAACGATGCGTTTGGCCATGCCGATGACAGTTTTGTAGATTTCAGTCAAAGAATCTTTGTCTAAGACCAAACTTTCACGGAGTGATTCTATGGCTTTTTTGGCACTAGCAACTTGTTTGTCGGTGGGTTTTTCACTCAAGTTAGCTTTGATCTTTTCCATGTCGGCCTTGATGGATTCTTCGAGGGCGGCAAGAGCCTCAGCATGCTGAGTATTTAGGGACTCGACAACTTTAGCCTTTTCGTCTTTGTCGACGGCGAGGACCAAATACTTGGCAAAGTAAACGACAGCTGAGAGAGCTTTAGGAGCGACGTTCATGAGGAGAGAAAGCTTACTTGGAGCACCTTTGAAGTACCAGATGTGAGCTACGGGAGCGGCGAGGGTGATGTGACCCATGCGCTCGCGGCGAACGCGGGCCTGGGTGACTTCGACGCCACATTTATCACAGACAATACCTCGATAACGAATGCGTTTGTATTTGCCACAATAACATTCATAATCTTTGGTTGGTCCAAAAATGCGCTCACAGAAAAGACCATCTTTTTCTGGTTTCAAGGTGCGATAGTTGATGGTTTCGGGCTTTGTGACTTCACCGAAAGACCACTCGCGGATGGTTTCAGGTGAGGCAATAGAGATTTTGAGACCTTTAAAGTCTAGGATATTTTTTGTCATGGATTATGCCTCCCCTTCGGTTTTTTTGAGTTCTTCATCTGATGGTTCTTCGATTTCGTCTAGATCATCATCGTCATCTGAATCATCAGCGACAATGGTGGCAGCGTCTGAGGCGACTGAGTCATCTGGAAGACCAGCTGGATCATCGGCTAAGATGACTTTGTCTTTTTCTAGTTCTTCGACGGATTCGTCAGCGACCAAAACTTCTTTAGGATCAACTGGCACGACATCTAGTCCGAGCGAGTTCAATTCTTTGAGCAAGACTTTGAAGGACTCTGGCACGGTAGACTCGGGGATCGGAGTGCCTTTGACGATGGCTTCAAAAGCTTTGGCACGACCGACGAGGTCATCTGACTTGATAGTCAACATCTCTTGGAGAACGTGCGCGGCACGGTGAGCTTCGAGGGCCCAGACTTCCATTTCTCCCAGACGTTGTCCACCCATCTGAGCTTTTCCACCTAGTGGCTGTTGAGTCACGAGGGAGTAAGGACCAGTGGAGCGAGCATGAGTTTTGTCTTCGACCATGTGGATGAGCTTGAGAATGTAGCCGATACCGACGGTGGTAGGATTGTCGAAAGGTAGACCAGTACGACCATCGAAGAGCATGGCTTTACCGGTTGTGGGTAGTCCAGCTTTCTTGAGCTGTTCTTCAATGACTGATTCGTCGAGTGGCTCAAAAACTGGCAGAGCTACTTTGTAGCCGAGCTTGTTAGCGGCCCAACCGAGGTGAGCTTCGAGAAGTTGACCAAGGTTCATACGAGCGAGCACGGATAGAGGCGAAATGATGATATCGATAGGTGTACCATCTTCGAGATAAGGCATATCTGAAGCTGGGATGATACGAGAGATAACACCCTTGTTACCGTGGCGACCAGCGAGCTTGTCACCGACAGTGACTTTGCGGATTTGGGCGACTTTGATGGTAACAGTCTTTAAGACGCCTGGATCGAGCTCGTCCCCTTCTTCGCGATCGAGAGTGGAGACTTCGATGACAGTGCCTGATTCACCATTTGACATACGGAGAGAGGTGTCTCTGACTTCGCGAGCTTTTTCGCCAAAGATGGCCCGGAGCAATCTTTCTTCGGCGGTCAATTCAGTTTCACCTTTAGGAGCGATCTTGCCAACGAGGATATCATTGCCGGTTACTTCAGCGCCGACAAAGACGATACCGTCATCACCCAAGTTGCGCAGATCATTTTCTGAGACGTTCGGGATATCGCGAGTTAGTTCTTCGGCACCGAGCTTGGTGTCCATAATGTCAGCTTCGTATTCATTGATATGGATACTAGTTAAGACATCTTCTTTGACGAGTTTGTCGGAAACGATGATAGCATCTTCGTATCCAAGACCCATAAAGGAAGCGTAGGCAATGACGAGGTTACGACCAAGAGATAGTTCGCCACCATCAGCGGCAGGTCCGTCGATGAGGAGGTCGCCCTTTTTGATCTTGTCGCCGACTTTAACTACTGGCTTTTGGTTGTAGCAAGTGGAGTTGGCAGTGCGGTGGAATTTCATCAAAGAATAAGTCAGGTGGTTGCGGTCGAGGGAAGCATGCTCATTGAGATTCTTGGTGAAGTATTCTTTAGCTTTAGCCGCGGTCTCTTTGTCGAGCTCGAGGACGATGGAGTTGGCATCGACTGAGATGACGGTACCAGCATGACTGGCTCTGACTACCCATCCCATAGACTCAGCCACAGCAGCTTCCATACCAGTTCCAACCACAGGTGACTGAGGGTGAATAAGAGGTACGGCTTGGCATTGCATGTGAGTACCCATGAGAGCACGGTTGGCTTCATCGTGAGCGATGAAAGGAATGAGGGAGGCAGAAGTACCGACAACTTGGCGAGGAATGACGTCGATATACTGGACTTGTTCGACAGGTACTTCGATGAAGTTACCTTTGTAGCGAGCAGGTACCCATTCAGGGACGATGTCGCCGTTTTTATCCATTTCGATACCGGCGTGGGTGATATAGAAGAGTTGCTCGTCATCAGGTGGCAGATAGGTGATGTCTTCAGAGACATTCATCACAGTTTTGCTACCGCGTTTGGTCAAGGTGACTTTGCGATAAGGAGACTCGAGGAAACCAAATTCATTGATGCGGGTGTAAAGAGAAAGGTAGGTGACGAGACCGATGTTTGGACCTTCAGGGGAACGAACTGGACAGATGCGACCATACTGGGAAGCATTGATATCGCGCATCGAGAAACTAGCGCGTTCGCGAGTGACACCGCCAGTACCCATGACTGAAAGACGACGAAGATTGTCGATCTCAGCCAGAGGATTGGTTTGGTCGAGGATAGTAGAGAGACGGTTGCGGCGGAAGAATTCCGAGATGGTGGCAATCACAGGGCGAGCGTTGATGAGCTGAACCGGAGTGACGGCATCTTCGGGCTTGACGAGAGACATCTTTTCTTTGATCGAGCGTTCTAAGCGGAGGAGACCAATACGGAAAGCAGTCGCACCCAGGAGCTCACCGACACGACGAACGCGGCGGTTGGCGAGATGATCGATATCATCGACTTGACCGACTCCATTTTGGAGACCGATTAAGTATTTGATGATGGCGATGAGATCAGCTTTTTGCAAAACTTGATTGTCAGGTTTGTTCTCGATGTCTAACCCGAGTTTTTTGTTGAGTTTGTAACGACCGACTTTGTCGAGATCGTAGCGACGTGGATCGAAGAAGCTCTGGAAGAAAAGGTTTTTGGCATTTTCGAGGACGGCGGGTTCGCCGGGTCTGATTTTGTCATAAAGGTCGAGGAGAGCTTCGGACTGAGTACGATTAGGATCTTTGGCGAGAGTAGCAAAGATATATTGATGATCGACATTGGTGTCGACATCTTTGAAGAGAGCTTTGATTTCTTCTTCGTCTTCGATGCCGAGAGCACGAAGGAGAGTGGTGACATAGAATTTGCGATGGCGATCGATTTTGGCGGTAAGCACGTCGTTTTTGCCGACAGAAAGCTCGAGCCAGGAGCCGCGCATAGGACGGAGCTCGGCGGTATAGAGGACACGGCCAGTGGTAGGATCAACAGAACCAGCAAAGAAGGCGCCAGGGGCACGGACGAGTTGGTTGACGACAGCGCGCTCGATACCGGAAACGATAAAGGTACCGCGGCCAGTCATCTTGGGTAGATCACCTAAGAAGACATCTTGCTCGGTTTCGTCACCAGTAATTTTGTTGATGAGTTTGACTTTGACACGGAGAGGGATATCGTAGGTAAGGCCTTTTTTGACGGCTTCGTCGGGGGTTAGTTTAGGAGCCTCGAAGTAATGAGCGCCGAAAGAGAGTTCCCAGGTTTTGCCAGTGAAGTCATCGATGGGACTAATTTCTTTGAGATATTTTTGTAAGTCAGAGTTCAGGAACTTTTCGTAGGATTCACGTTGTACAAGAGTTAAGTCTAATGGAGGAAGATTTAAGTTTTCGTTGCCCCAGTATAAACGCTTCTTGTTTGTCATGAAGTGATCCCTCTCTAGTTATAGCCACGAATATAAAATTGGACGTACTATTTTAGTTTGTACGCCCAACAACGCACTACGGGCAAGAGCGTATTTAAACATATCTAGAGGATCACGTCAAGGGTTTTAGAGGAGCAAAATCAATATGAGGGAGCAACTGGCTTTTCAACTTCAAATATTTTGTAAAGATGATCGACATTTTGCTTGATTTTGGTGAGATCAGTTTCGATCTCATCGTGACTGGATACATGCGCGGCAAATTCTTCCCGCATGCCTTTAACCTCGCCAAGCACCTCGTCCATTTTGGTATAGAATTCGTCTTTGGTGGGAAGGAAGGCGAGTTTTTCCTCTAGTTGTCCAGAAACTTCAATAGCCACCGCTTCGCTGACAATAGTCCTAATTTGGTCAAAGTCTGTCGAAGATAGAGTGGATTGTTTTTTCTTGATTGGCATATTTGTAGTTAATCATTTTGGAGATTGGTAGTCAAATTGACTTTATTCCGTTGAATCGATAGATCGGAAGATCACATACCGGGTATGTGATATTGGGTATATGAGTTTTGGTGGAGCAATCTTTATTACAGATCAAACAATTGATGGTCTGCGAGCATTTAGCCTCGCAGACCATCAAAGTTAATAACTAATAATTTGTCTTACCTTGTTTCGTATCTATTTGCCGCTGGGGTCTTAGTGGTAGATTTGGTAGGAGTAGTTTTTGGGGTAGGAGTTTTTTTAACCTGCACTTGGGCGGCCTTTTCTTTCGCTGCTGCTGCTGCTTTCGCTGCTGCCGCTATTTTTGGATCAACACCAATCACTTTATCCTCTTTAAGAATCCAAAAATTTTCACCAAAACCACTTGCTCCATATGCATCCATCAGATTTCCCTTTGCTTCATATGCAACGCCAGTACTTTTCTTAGTTTGAATCAATTTTCTTGGAATATTATCACTATTAATTGCTGGTATCCATTCTCCATATTGATTAGAAATAACCCATCCATCGTAAGCCGCTGGCGCTTGCTGGCATTCAAGTGTTTGACTGTGCATCGTTCCATCTGCATCTGTATAGTTATTGATGGCAACGGAGGCCTGTCCAGTTTTCGCATCGTTTTTACAGTTGTTCTTTTTCGCGCCACCTACAACATTAATATCTGCCGATTTTCCCAATAATCCTGCAACATTTAATCGATCTGCATACCACCATCCGGCGGTGGCGATACCTGCACCAGCGATCATCGTGCCGAACATGAGACCCAAGGTCATACTAGTAATTTTAACTGCCTTTGCGGTTATTTTTTTGTTCATAAAGAGTCCTTTGATAATACTGATAGTTCTCTTAGTTAATACTTAAATTTACCTGATGTCAAGAAAATATCTATTTGATGTACTTTGCTATGTTTTGATTATGCTCAGAGAGGGTGGCGCCATAGTGGATAGTCCCCTCTTTGTCGTGGAGATAGAACCAGTAGGGAGAGTCTACTGAGTTTTGCACGGCTTTAATCGAGGACAGACCAGGGTTACCGATCGGACCAGGTGGCAGGCCGACATTTAAATAGGTGTTGTAAGGTGACTTGAGCTTACGGTCGAGGAGAGTCGTATTGGGCCACCAGGCGCCAGATTTACCTAGGAAATATTGGACCGTAGCGTCAAGCTCGAGAGCCCAGCCGGCAGAGAGACGTTTGAGAAGAATGCCAGCAACCACTGGTTTTTCGGCGTCGCCCCGAGTCTCGCGTTCGACGAGCGAAGCGAGGATAAGAGTACGCGAATCGATATTGCCAACCTTGCTGAGATAGTTGTCATGCATGATGGTGACTAATTCGGGGGCAGTGATCCCCTCTTTAATAAAATAGGTATCAGGGAAAAGCTGACCTTCTAGTCCTTTGGCCGCCACTAAAAACTCTTTGACTGGGAGTCCGGCAGTTTCGGCGATTTGCTCACTCCGATATCCTTCGGGGATAGTGAGCTTTTTGTCGACAGCTAAACCCTTGGTTAAAGTCCTGGCAAGCATGGCGGGTGATAAAGAAGGAGCAAGCTGATAAGTGCCAGCTTGGACGGTCAGCTTGTTTTGTCTGACAATCAAACGGAAAAATAGTGGGGATCTGATCAATTTTTCTGACTTGAGACGCAGGGCGATGGACTGAACACTTTCACCCTTAGCGATCTCAAAGACCTTGGTGGTCGTATTTTTTGAGACGGGAAGAGTGAGAGTATAACAATAGCCGGCGACTACGAGTAAAGCGAGTAAACTAAACTTCGCTAAAGAGTGCACGACGGTAGGTTTTTTCGTTCTTGTCATAGATGAAGATACGCCCACATTTGCAAGTAACTTTTTCAGATGTTTTATCTTTACTGAGACGAGTACCCTTCGATAGTGGCATGCCACAGCCGACGCACTGACCTTTGCTAAGTAACCATGATTGAATTGGAGCGATGACGTTTTTGAACATATCGTTATATTACACTATTTTTGTAATTCCAGGTAATCTTCCAGGATGAGGCAGGCGGCGTAAGCATGATCATCTTTTTTCTTGGCGCGACTAGCCCCGATTTCTCTAAGTTTTTGCTTGGCTTCTTGAGATGAGAGAGTTTCTGGGTGGAGGATGACTGGTACGCCAGTAGAGACCCGAAGTTGACTGGCAAACTCCTCGATTAAGGGAGCCAGCTTGCCTTCGGGGATACCACAAACGATGGTAGTAATCCCCTCATGATCGACGATCGAGGCGAGATAACTAAGTAAATCAGGATTGTTGCGCAATGATGCCAAGGGGGTGGCAAGGGTATGCTCGGAAGTGGCGAGGCCGACGTGAGATAAACCGTAATCGATACCTAAATATTTGATCATAGAATGTAAGCCTTGATAATCAGACGCCTAAGATAGGTACCTGGTGGGGTACAAGTAATGAGCGTCAGGTAGCGGCCATTATAAACCTGCGCCAAAGGAGAGAGATCGTCGGGCGCTGCCTCGTACATTTCAGAAATCTTGTAGGTAAAGGTGGCCCCATCAGCGGCGATCTCCATGGTGTCGCCAAGTTTGAGTTTGTGGAGGGTAGAAAAGATCGTGAGATAGTTTTGAGGATTAAAAAACTGAGGTAAAACTGAGTGGCCAAAAATGACGGTATTGCCGAGATTGCCAGGGAGAGCAGTCCCTTGATACTGGATGAGAGATTGTTTGAGATCAGTATGATCACTGCGGACGACAGCTCGGTCAATGCCGAGCTTGGGGATCGAGAGCGTGTAGACGGCATAGACACTGGCTTCTTTGGTAGTAGGGGCGCCAGCGAACCAATTGGAGGCATTGGTATAGTCAAAAGAAGTATTAACGACTTCGTCGACAAAAGTAGGTTTGTCCATGGCCATGGCTTTTTTGACGGCTGGGGCAACTAGGTCACTACTTACCACGGGGGCAACGATTAGGGGAGAAATCAAGGTTGATTTTTGAAATCCAGGAGCGAGCGTCAGCTGATAGTTTACTAAAGGATAAGCGACAGTGGTAAAAGTGGCGACACCAAGAGTGATAAGCATGAGCGAAAAGGAATAACGAAGTTTTTTGCTAAACCCGAGCGGTTGCTCTAGTCTATAACCTGGTGGAGCTTTGACATAACGATAGGTCATATAGCAGGAGTGAGCTGGACAGTGATACGGGCAGGATTGCGAGGAATTGCCTTTAGGCGTGTAGGTGTCCAGCGGGGAAGGACACTGACTTCGGCAGTGAGGTAGCCGGGGATAGAAGATTTCAAGATACTTTCGAGCTTACTAGCTGAGACACCTTTAAGTGATTTTTTCAAAGTGGTCCCATCGATGACTGGCAAGAGCGAAACTTTCACGAGCGCACTACCCTTCACCGTCGTCTCGTCATCGCTGACGGTACTCGCGGTCAAATCGACGGTGGGGGGCAAGTCGGCTCGAACGTAGCCGGTGGGGATCGCCCCATCGATCGAAGAGTTGACGAGAGTGGTGACATCTTCGATCATATATCTGAGGAGCGTGGCTTTGAGCGTGATACTAGTGGTAAAGGAATCAGCGGCCTCCCCTACTTTGGCTGAATAAGTCGACGAGTCGACGACAGCGGAGCTTTCAACTAGGTAGACTCCCGTGCCCGGGAGGCTGTTTTGGGTGGACGAGGCAGTGAGCTCGAGGAGAAGTTGCTCGGTCAAAGCTTTAGCTAAAGTTTGCTGGTCATCTTTGCTGATGACTTTGACCTCTTTGGAGCTACCTCCCGTTAAACCTTCGTCATTTTTGCCGACATAACTATCTTTGGCAAAACTAGCAATCGTAAATTCGGTACCGCTAGCCACATTACTATCTGACCCAATAGTCGAGGCGGTCATGGCGACACTGGCTTTGCCTGGAACATCGACATAATCGGAACTAGCAGATTTACTGGCGACTGTGACATCTTCATCCAAGGTGAATTTGAGACTACCAAAGGCGAGCGTGGTACCTTTAGCAAAAGTTTTGGGGGAAGTGGTGCGATTGTAAATCGTCACTCCACCCTTGGCGGCGTCGCCAATAATTTTTGTACCGGTAGCTTCAGCTGACTTTTCGCCACTAGCGGAAACTGACTCTATGATAGTGGGAACAATGCGCCCAGAAAAATCAATCGAGGAATCTTTAGAAGACAGAGTCAGATCTACATTTTCCTCTAGTACTTTGGGACTGACACGCACAGTCACGATAGCACTAGGTAGGAACCAAATGAGATAAAACAGAAGAGCAGTGAGGGCAATCACGCCAGCGCCGAGGGTCCACCACAATGGTTTTAGATTGCCGAAACTCGGTTTAAATTTGGGCAGATTGATTTTGGGAGTTTTAAATTTCGGCATGACAAAAGGAGCGCGAACTGGTTTGGGTGTACTCTCTGGTAAATCAATCGGCTCATCACCCTCTGGTTCATCATCTGGGTCAATAAAATCAACTTTAGGTTTTTCTGGCATAGAGGGCTCTATCAAATTCAAAGAGGTGAAGCCTATTTCTGCGGCAGAAAGAAGGTCTGAAGTGGGACCACCTATAGGGTCTGACCCTGGGGAAACCACCTCTCCCTCAATATCGGCTGGGGTCGGCGCCACGGTCGACGCTACACTACTCCTGATGGTTAAACCAAGACTTTTGGCGACTTCGATACCCCCGGCAACAGCGAGCGCTCTGATGGCGATATCTTTGGCGAGAGCTTCGATCTTGGGAACATGCAGGAAATTGAACTGGGTCTGCCAATCAACACTTAGGAGGTTTTGAATAATATCATCGAGATTATGCATACTATTAAAGAGGATGATGCGCGAAGGGAGATTGTCGGCGATTTTGAAACGAGTGATACCTTCGATCACATCTTCGACGACATCGTCGCTACGACCGATGGTTTCGATAGCTTCGACATGACCAAGGCGAACTAGAAGCAAGGTGAGTTCGTCACGGCTGACTTGTAGCATGATAGAGGTAGTCGGGGTCCCCTCCTGCATCTTGAGATAGCTGAGGACACTATCGGTAATTACGACATAACCTATCGCTTTGAGTTCTAATTCTTTGCTGATTTTGCTAATAAACTCTTTTTTGACGCCCAAGATGCCATTTTTGTCAGTCCAGCTATATGGTATACCGAGGATGACACTATTTGGCTCATCTTCTAATCCTTCGACTGCACTAGAGATAGTGGCGTCGACGGCAGTTATCAACTCAGAGGTAGTACCGGTATCGCCGTCCCACTCGACTGGTGAGCCAAGAGAGATGATCTCCGTGGTTTCACCCACAACGCTCCAGACGGCTGACTGAACTACTTCATCTGTGAGGATGAGGGCCAAAAACTTTTGGGGCTCTGCATTATCTGATCCTTTTAATTTGCCCAAAAAATTACCTAGTTCCATGCTTTTAGGATAACACATTTAGCGATAATTATTGTGATGCCTTGCTACAAATTTAAAATGATGATGCTATACTGAAGTGGTGCAGAAAAAGGTTTTGATTGTGGACGATGAATCAGGCGTAAGGCACATACTATCTTCAAGTATTGCCAACTTAAATTATGTGGTGGTTGAAGCAGAAAATGGTGCTAGCGCCCTAGAAAAAATTGCAAGTGAAAAACCAAATCTAGTATTAATAGATGTATTAATGCCAGTAATGGACGGATTCCAACTAATAGAGGAAGTGAGGATCAAACAGAAAAATCCGGTTCCATTTATTATCCTATCTAACTTCGACCAACCGGAAGAGGTATCTAAGGGCATGGCACTTGGCGCGATTGACTATATCGTGAAGGCGAAAATGAGTCTAAAAGAAATTATGGCCAAAATAAAAAATGCTCTTAAAGATGACTAGCAATGCAAACTGATAACAAAGTAAGTAAAAAATCGACAACTCTTACTAACAAAAAAGAAGAATTGTGGATCAAACTAGCCGATAAATCCAGAAAACTGGCTGATGAGGCCAAGGGAAAAGAAGAGACCCGGATCAAGCTAGTAGAGACTGCCAGAAAACTGGCGGTAGTGAGTGAAAAAATTCGCGTTAAACTAGCCGAGACTGCCAGAAAACTGGCTGTCGTGGCCCTTGCTAGAAATGTTTCAATCAAGAGTCTAATCCAAGCTCAACACATGGCAAAGATTGGCAACTGGGAATTAAATCTCAAAAACAACAGACTGGATTGGTCTGACGAAATTTATAAT
>Ga0194063_10000461_pt1 | contig 29736 bp, 16 predicted proteins | sample SepL3720m_MetaG_FD_155459 | JGI IMG/M metagenome (GOLD analysis project Ga0194063, IMG submission 155459) | Anoxic zone freshwater microbial communities from boreal shield lake in IISD Experimental Lakes Area, Ontario, Canada - Sep2016-L373-20m | ecosystem: Environmental > Aquatic > Freshwater...
ATTAAAAAAAAGAAAAGAAAAAAAAGAAGCAAAAAAAGAGGCAATGCAAAAAATAGCAGAAAAGCAAGAAGAGATAACAAGAAGCATACATGATTTAGATCAAAAAATAGCAAAAACAGATGATGAGATAGAAAAGAAACAACAGGCAACAGATGAACTGATAGCAGAATTGGAAAATCTCGAAAAAGCAAAAAAAGAAGCAGGAAACAGTGATTAAAAATAAATAATGGAAGTATATGTTTTATATATTTGTATGACAATGACAGAATCTAGACCTAAAGACATAGAAACATTAATTTTGGAGAAAAAAGCTGCTCTAGAAAAAATACAGAAAGAAACCAAGGTTCTTGAAAACACAAAAGAAGAGATGGTAATAACCTTAAATGAGCTCGTTACGGCATCAAAAAAATTAGGAGATGAAATAAGAATACAGAAAAAAGCAAAACCCACAGTAAACAAACCAGACAATAAGGTACACCTTACAACAGAAGAAGACAAAATAATCAAGAAAACATTTCAGGGAAAATCTCAAGAAGAAGCAACAAAAATAATCAAAACAAATAAGGAGCCAAAATTAGGCAAAATTTTGAAAAAGATATTAATTTTTATGGGTATAACAACATTAGCCTGAGTATCCATGGTATGAATACTAAAATATGCAAAAAATGATGCAAAAAGCAAAAGAATATATGAGAGTGAACAATGAATTGATTCAACAAACAACGATGCTAATCAAGCAAAAATAGATGAATGAGGAAACACACCTCCACCAGAGGATGTATTTAGTGTTGAACAACTTGAACAAAACATACCACAAGCAATGTTGCACAAGGTAAACTATCAAGATATTTTTGATGCCGTACAAGGCATAGAAAATACTGATATTCAAAAAGCAGTGATTACGTTCCTCAAAACAGGAGATATAACCTGACTCCAAACATTGTATGGAATGAAAACCAATTCCGAATACACATCCAACAAAGCAACAGGTAAATTAGATCACAATACACTCAATAAAATAAAAAACCCACTCTTTGGATTGGTAGGACAAGAAGTGATAAATAATCCAAATATTCCTGGTGATGTCAAAGCAAAATATCAAGAGTTTCTCAATGGAACAATCCCAAATGGAAATATAGCATACCTCATTCTCTCCAAAAAAACATGTACACAATATCTCTTCAGCAAAGACCATAAATTGATAAACAATCAGCCAATACTCATTGGAGCAGATCTAGGAAAGGGAGGAAGATTTATGCCATACAATTATTATACAATAGCAAATGGACAAAAGATATATGTTAAATGAGAAATAAACAGAAATACACCCACAGGATTATTCAAGGTCAAAAAAGTAGTGAATAATTTACAAAGTGGATATAAAGTAGATTGACCCAAAAGACTAATAAATATAATACCCATAGACAATCAAGGAAACATAGATAAAAGATTTGAATTCGAAAAATGGAATATGGCGATTCATCCAATTTATGAACCACCAAGTAATCCAGAAAAGTATGCAGATGCAATGAGTTCAAGTTGAATAGAAGACAATAGCATTACACACGGATGTCCAAACGTCCAAAATTTTGGTATTATCTTCGATAATTTAGAGCTATGAAGCAAAGCATACATTTGTGGCGAATAATATATGTTCTATAAAATGATAAGCTTATAAAAAATCAATAAAAAAACGATCCCCAGAAATATCCAGGGATCTAATGCAGTAGGTAGTTGTAAAGAGCGGACAACTATCCGCGGAAGACAAACTTCCATAAGCCAAATCCGGCAGCGAGGACAATACAGCCGATAAGGCCGTAATAGCGACCAGAGATAGGGTCACCGGTTTCGTCTTCATCGCACCACATTTCTATGGGCTTTGTCAAATCCTGATCGGCCTTTACCCAGCCCTTCTGACCATTGGCAACAACTTCCTTCACCTTAGTGGCCTTACCACCAATCATTTGAGTGTCGGTTCTGCCGGTCGCTTTGGCTGAATCTGCAGGAACAAAAGTTATGTTCTGGCTGGTGTCGCCGGGCATGACTTTGCTGGTGTCGCCATCTGAAATGATGGTGTACTCAGTCTTGCTGAGCCCCTTGACTTTTTTGGCGGTCTTGGTCGAATCAGAAGCAGTCAGAGCGGTGGCGAAATTGGCAACAAACATAACAAGAGCAAACATAACAACGATGAACTTTTTCATGTGTATCAGTTTTAGTGGTTTATGATTTTTTTATTTTTTTGGTAACCCGTTATAAAGAGGTGGGTTATACACTCATCAAGAAGATAGATATCCGAAGACATTTTCTCATTGACGATATCTTTATATATATTAGTAAACAAATGTCAAGGGAAAATAAAAGAAAATATTAAAGATAATTTATCTTGTTTTTTTGGCTGAAATATATACGTTAAAAGCAAGTTTTTACTTATACAAAAAACATGATCGATACAGATACATTTATTGAGGGACTGATTATCAAAGCTATGCCTGATGTCGATGAACAAGGACTCGAAATGATGATAGAAGAAACCAAGCCCGTACTCTATGATCGAGTAATGACACATATCGTAGGCAAGATTGACGAAAAAGATGGACAATGATTTTTGGACATCCTAGAAAACAAATGAGTCACACCAGAAGTTGCAGATTATCTCAAAGATAAGATACCAAACTTTCCTAATTTTTTAGAAAAAGTATATAATGATTTCGAAACTATGTACCTCAAAGAGTTTAAATGATTTGAAAAAGAATTCCAAGATGAAGCATTTGATGACGAAGATGAAGATGAAGACAATAAGAAATAGTCATTCACAAGCAAACAGACCGTTAGCAAATAAAATCATATTGAGTTTCTAAAGCTGGAAAACATACCTTGATTGTCTAGTACGGAAAAATGAAATGGCGGATCATTTTTCCTAGAGTTTTTGGTTACTTTTGGGGCAATGCCAAAAGTAACCCTGCGGAGCGTTTAAAAAATTATTTCATACGTATTTCCTCCACCCTCGTCTTATACCCAACTTTTTCTAAAGCCAGATTCACTGCTTCCAAAATCTGGTTTTTTTGTTTAAAAATCTGTATTTTGAGCGCTTGATCAGTTGTTTTGAGAAAAAACACATTGAAACTGACATATCCTTCAAGGGTTGATATCCCCAAGATAGTTCTGACCGTATTCAATGCAACTGCCCCCACCATAGCTCTACCCAAATGCCTATGAGCCAAGGTTTTTCTGATATAATCTTTAAGTAATTTCATTCTAGGCCATAGAACTAAAGTATGCATCGGGCATCAAGCCTTAAACATATAGCTCTACGTTAGTAGTTATGTTTGCAAAATCAAGAAGAATTGATATAGTTTGGACGATTTATTTTGTAGCAAAAACAATGAAAAAAATAAAAATATTTTTTACAGTTATGGTATTAGGAAATCTAATAATGGGAAATGTATTGGCTGCATGTAATCCAGCATGTGACACAGCAACACAAAAATGTAAATCATCACAATGTATAGCCAAAACTCAAGCAGAAATGAATCAAAGCGAATGTTGATGAAAAGGAGTATATAATCCAAGTAACAAATCATGCACAATAAATACATGAAGCACAAGTTCAAGTTGAGTTATGGGAATCACTTGTAGTGAAACTCAACTCGTCAACGGTCAATGTAAACTAAACATCTACGATACTCTAGGCATTAGAAAAAGTGTAAGAAATGAATGAGATCCTACATCAGTAGGGCTCTTTGTCCAAGATGTCGTCTTATCAGCAACATTTTTTATCGGAACAGTAGTAACAGTAGCACTTATCGTATCTGGACTTATGTTTATCTTCGCCGCAAGTTCAGGAAAAGATCCTGCTAACGCAAAAAAAGGAATGATAGGTTCATTGGTAGGACTGCTTATTGTGGTATCATCATACGTCATCATCAGACTCGTACAATATATCGCAAAAGGATTCTAAACCAACTAACAACTAATAATGAATAACTAATAATTTTTATGCGCCAAAGGCATTGTATCGCAAAGCATTTATCGGGAGTGAAAGGAGCATTTATCAATTGTTCATCTAGTATGCATATTCAGATAGTTTCTATATTTCCAGACATATTCAAAAGTTTCATCGAAACTTCGCTTATCAAAAAAGCTCAAGAAAAAAAAATTATCAAGTTTACATTCGTCAATCCAAGAATTTTTTGCCCAGGCAGACATCAGCAAGTAGACGATACGATTTACGGGTGATGAGCAGGATTACTTATGAAAGCCCAACCAGCTATACAAGCAGTTGAGTCCATCATAAAAAAGATAAAAACTAAAAAAACCAAAGGCCCCCTTGATAAAGGGGGGAAACAAAAGGGGGGATTTGAAAAAGACTTTAAAATTATTCTCCTCTCTCCGTCCAAAGTCACATTCACACAAAAAATAGCACATAGTTTAAGCAAAGAACAACACATTATTTTTGTATGTACAAGATACGAAGGTATCGACTATCGTTTTGAGCAATATATGAAAAAAAAATATCCAAAACAATTTCAAAAGATATCCATCGGACAATATATCACGCTCGGCGGCGAAGTCCCAGCTATGGTTATGATCGAGGCAGTAACGAGACTCATCTCATGAGTTATCAAAGAAGAGGCTAGCCGACAAGATGAAAGTTATAGTGTTGCACAAAATATGAGCAATTTAGAATATCCACAATATACCAAGCCAGAAGCGGTTTTAAACATGAAAGTACCCAAAATACTTCTAAGTGGCCATCACGCAAACATCAAGGCCCGAAGAGAGAAAAAAACTAAATCTTTAGCAAAAAAACATATACCATGCAAGAAATAATCATCATATGAACAGTACATGCACGATTGACTCCACACAAAGAATTGGCAAGGATACTAAATATATATAATCCAGAAATATTGCTGGTAGAAATCACACAAGCTGATATCGAAAAAGATAATATGGAAAAATATCCAGATGAAATGGTGTTTGCATTCCTTTGGGCAAAGAAAAAAAACATACCCGTATATGGATTTGATTACTCAATGAACACATTGGCAGAAGGAAAAACAGAAAAAGACAATCAGGCTGTTATAAAAGAACAAAAAAAGATATTTATGGGTTATTCTTGGAAAGATGCAAACAGACAAGAAATAGAAGAAATATTAGATACTGCAACAGCCAAAGCACTCATAAATTCAAAAAAAGTAGCACAGCGCGACAAAGAAATGATGAAAAATATAAAAAAGATAATTAAAAAAAACAAAAAAACAGTTATAGTAACAGGAGTTGGACATTTAAAATTCTTTGAAAAACATATAGTAGAAGCAAGGTTTCCCTTACGCGAAGAAAAAAAGAAAACTAAAAAGATTTAAAATACCTCCTTTATCAAAAAATGAATAGTATTTAGTTTGTAATCATTTTCGCTATGTTCCACGAATACGAAACCAAAATTCTCGACATCAATGTGGCCGAGCTTGAAGCAAAATTACACAAACTTTGAGCAGCACTCATCAAGCCAGAAACATTAATGAGAAGACGAGTATTTGATGTTCAAGCACACAGTGAAAATACAGGCAAGCGATTTCGTTTACGCCAACAAGGAAACAAAACAACATTGACGTACAAAGAAAGATGATGATTGGACATCGGTTCGACAAAAGAGATAGAAACCGAAGTGGGTGATTTTGATATCATGGCGGAATTGTTACAAAAACTAGAACGACAAACAATGGTGTATCAGGAGAATAAAAGAAAGGTATACTCACGAAACGATATTGAATTTTGTATAGATACACGACCAATGATACCTACATATTTAGAAATAGAGGCCCCATCAAAACAACAGGTAGAAGAAGCAATCACAATACTGCAATTAGAATGAAAAGACGTCGGTGATATGTGAATGATAGAGATTTATAAAAATCATAATATGGATCTTCATAGTTATAATATACTCAAATTTGAATAGCTTTATTCATCAAACATCATGTTAGGACTCCTCTATTTCGGCAGACTTGAAAAAGAAAAATGAATCGATGGTATCATCGACATGATTGAACTATTCGGGAAAAAAGACAAGGAATTACCTTTTCAAATATTTATATTTGGCTCGGGAAGTAGAGAAAAGAGAATCCAAGAAGTAGCAGAAAAATACAAAAATATTCATTTTTTCTGACGACAAAACCTAGACACAATCAAAAGATACGTAAATAATTGTAATTATTGCCTGATACCATCCGAATGTATAGAAACATTTGGACTTTCTGCATTGACAGCAATAAAGTTATGATTACCGCCTATCGGCTACGCTAAATGAGGACTCAAAGACTTTATAGACCCCAAATTCGACCTTACCCATCAACCATGAAATACTACAGGAGAGAAGATTCTTCATCTCATCACATCATTAACCACAAAACCCCCGATTCCCAATTCCCAATTCCCAATTCCTAATTCCAAATTACTAGTTCCTGAGTGATATAGCAAAGATAGTCGAATCGTTCGTTTCCATGCACTCGCAGGGAAAAAAGTCAAAAAGATAATCATAGTTTCAGATTTCATCAATAGAATTTGAGGAATAGAAACCTATATCAATGATGCCAAGGAATTATTGGAACAACATGGCTATGAAGTAGAGCTTTGTGGATGAACAGTACCATCGGGACCTGTAGGCACAATAGCAAAATATTTGGGAATCATCACCGGATTAGGAAATTTTTGGGAAACAATAAAATTACAACGCAAGATAAAAAAGATACAACCAGATCTTATCCGATACAATAGTGTAATGAGATATCTCGGTCGAGCACCATTGCGAATAAGTAAACAGAGTTCCGCAAAAAAATGGATGATGTTTCATGATTTAGGATATTTCTATCCATTTCCTAGCCAATTGGCCAATGAACATCAGATAATCACACCACTAACATTGCAAAAATTTCTCAATTCATATCCGACAAAAAATCCATTGAAGAAACTTGCGATTATAGGCAAATATATTTCGCTTCACCTCATAAAACAACAATTACAAAAAAAGGTGGATATGTATTTGGTACCATCGCTTTTTATGAAAAATATTCTCCACAAATCCTATAGTATAGATAGTGATAAAATTGAAGTTTTCTCTCATTTCATCCAAGAATAATCATACAGAACATACTATTTATTCTATATTACGATAATGCACACCTTAAAACCCAAAGTTCGAAGCAATATATTCTTTATACTGCCTTTAGTACTTGCAATATATTTTCATGTACATATGCTTACATGAATTCTTGCTATAGTAATCATTTTTTCGTTACTGTATCATCTGACAAACGAAAAGAAACGAGTTATGTTTGATGAAGTGTTTGCGATATTGTTGATGACCTACAATCTTTATCTCTGCTTTTTAGGCAATTTTACTCAACCATATTTTTTATTGGCTATGCTATGTGTAATTATAGCACTTCGGATATATTTCAAAGAAACAAAATCAAATTACGGATGGAATCATTCTTTATGGCATATTGCTTCAGCGGTTATTACAAGTTTATGTATCCTAGTGTATATCTTATAGAAAGCGAATTTCTCGATACATAAAAAAAAGGAAGAAAATCTTCCTCAATAACAATATTATAAATTATTCGACCTAGATTTCATGCTCCTTCGGAGGCGCATTTTTTCCTTTCGTTGAAAATCGCATTCTTCTGTTTTCATATATTCAAACCAATCATCCCCCTCACCATTATCAAACCAGCAATGAAAAACATTTTCTAAAGCATCTCTAGAAAATGCAGTGATAGACTTATGGTCTGTAATATTCTGAAGTTCAGCTTCTTTTGCCTGTAATTCAAGCATAACTTCAGGAAAAGTGTATTCATCCATATGTTGCATTTCATGAGCATATTCCTGGATGTATTGCTCGACAATACTCTGTCTGATTCTAAAAATACTCATAATCTTTTTATTTAATTGTTTGTTTTGTGGTTTATAACTATTTATAATAAAAAGTCAATGAAAAGTATTTTTTATATCGGAAGAAACAAGAGCCTATAATCCTATAAGCGACAGGATTAGTGCTACAATACATGTTCACACCAACAACACAACATATGATGCAATAAGGACCCAGAGAATCTTCTTGGGCTTTTGTCATTTTGGCAAATAGTCACACATACCTATAAAATAAAAAATAGGAATCAAAAACACTATGATAATAACTAGCTGATTATGATTATTGCTACTATGATGCGAGGATCAAAAAAATCACCATCCAAAGAAACTAGCAGTTAGGGAAAACAACATAAAGAAGAGTAATCAGGCTCAGATAAATGATGTCCTTACAAACACTTTTCTGGTTTTTTCATATTTACGAAGCTTTAGTTCATCTTGTATTGATGGGGCGGCCATACAACATATCAACAAACAATAAAAAACAAATTCTTCTACATAGGTAGGCTATTTTTTACTTTTTTTTACCTTATTTTTCTTTCTATATCCCACAATCAACAAAATAATTCATATAATTAATGCCGGGATGCCAAGCAACAACAACACGGAAAATAATCGGTAGAGAAGGCTTTTTATAGCAATAAATAGAGTGGATTCGGGTCAAGTTGATAACAATAGAGCTAATATATAGAAAACAAGACTAGTAAGCATTTGGAGCACCAGTATGCATGGCAAAAACAAAGTTAAAATCCGTCATCGAACTCTTTGAGAACTTCCTGGCATCACAAACACAATAAAAAAGTAAAAAATAGTATCTATTCAAATGCTTTCAAATCTTCACAGACCTTCCTAAACGTACAGGTTGCACATTTTTTTTCACTTTTGGTTCTTGGAAAGTTATCGGTTGACAAGGGTTGATTTCTAATAATATCGCTATCTACAAGAAATTGTTTCTGAAATTCTACATCTTCCTCCAACTTTTGGATGATATGATCGATATCAGCTTTTTCTATTTTACCACCAATCTGATGTAAGCTTGGAAGATAAATTTCATATGCTTCTATATCTACGTTTTTGATATCAATATTGGATTTCAAAAGGAGTTTCAATGCGTAGATCTTGAGCTGTTCAGAAACGCCATCAGTATCCATTTTTTCTTGTCCCGTTTTTCGATCGATGATAAGATATTTATTGTCAGAAATGATAACACCAAAATCTGGAGCAGCCATCACATTCACGGCTCTCAATGCTGGGATAGAAGACAAGTTGAGTTTCATTCCTTCAAAATCCTTTTCTCTTGGGTTTTCTACATAAACGGTTTTGGCAGTAGTGAAATAATGTTGTACTTTTTGATTCCAATCACTTTCCAAGAAAACATCCAGATTATGCACAACCTTGTCTATTGCTTCTTCAAGTTTCTCATCAATGCTTGTCCCGGTCGCAGAACCGGGAGCTTCTCCATAATAATGCTCTGAAAGTCAAAACTTATGATCTCTATCATAAGAAGTATAGTCTCTTGTCTTAGATATTTCAAATTCTTTTTTCATTTCATCTATGACATGATCTTTGTGAGCTTGGATGGCCTCATCATCCTGTGGTCATTTTTTTAATGCTCTCAAATAATCAGAAAGCAAATGATGGGTCTTTTCACCCACTCGCATATCAATACTTTTGAGATTTTTGAGCAAAAGCGCAGTAAGCCAGACCTCTTCATTAAGATTTCTCAAAGCATGAGGATAGTAATTGAAGTAGTATTTTTTGTTACAATATTCTAACACCGTTATTCTCGTGGTAGACCAAGTCAGAGTATGGTTGTAATTGTTTCCCATAGGTATGATAAGAAGCTAAAAAGCCAAAAACAAGATGGATTAGGTGGATGGAGTAAATTCATTTCTAATCTGTCTATCCCATCTATCAATCATTTTATCGTTTATACAGATAAAGAAAGCTATTTCAATTTTTTTTCTCTTGTTTTTGAAAGTAACTTTTATATCGTCGTTAATCACAAACAAAAAATGAAAAATTATGATTAACGAAACAAGAAATGAATACAATGAATGGTATTGGAAGATTATTACTCTGCCAGCATTGGAAAGAATTCTAGTGTATTGTAGAAATCAAAACAAGAGCTGGGGGTTAGAAGCAACTAGAGATAACCTGATTCCTATACTCAAACATCTGAAAAGATGGGAAGAAGACATAATACACATAGACGAAAGGATCAAGACAGATCTATTTGCTGTAAGAAACTTTACGGACTACGAAAAGCTTATGGCAGCATAACAAAATGAAAGCAATTAAAAAAACCCTGCGTAGAGAGCAGGGCATTTTTTTTAGTTGGTAATTACAATCCGCGTGCGAAGAGCAGCAAGCTTAATTTTTTTTATTCTATAGTACTTCGTTCCTCGCAATGATTTTTTTTATTCTAAATTCTGCATTATAAATTATACATTTTATTTAATCATCATATCCTTGTTCTTCCAAGGTCATACCAACTACAGCTTCATCTGGAGTTACGTCACTAGCACTAGATTGAGCTTCTCTATTAATGTACACATACATAGGTAAAAGCATCGGGATTCTACCAATAATCTTCGAAACAAATTCTCCAAGATCTTCCTTGATTTGTCTAAGATTATCTTTGATATCCATACGTTTTTTTTGATGTTCATTATATTTTGCTCTAGCAAATTCTACAATTTGTGTATGAATAGTTTTTACTTCACTAGAATAGACAAAACCTCTAGATTCAATCTGGATATTGCCTACGAGTTCATTGCTTTTGGTATCAATCTTGAAAATCAATGACACAACTCCATTTTCTGCCATGATATGTCTTGCTTTGACAACATATTCTCACGACATATGTCATTGTCATTTTCCATCGATCAAAATAGTGTCCAGTTTCATCTTTTCATCTGAAATAAGTACCACATCATCATACATTTCTATAATATGGCCGTTATTGTCTGGCATCAAAATCCTATCATCATGCATTCACATATCAATAGCGATTTTTTTGTGATCATATCTTTCTTCTGCGGGCATAAAATACGGTAAAAAGAAATCTGGTTTGATGAGATTGAGAAAAAGCTTATGATCTTCAATTCCTCCATGTCATGAAGCATGGACGTCCATCTCATTGTTGGTAATCAGGTTAATATCTTTGACAACCAGTTTATTGAGCATATTTTTCATGGCACTTTCGTTACCAGGGATAGTACTACTAGACATCAAAATAGTATCTCATTTTTTCAATTTGACAATATTATGTTCGTTTCTTGCCATCCTCGTCAATGCGGCAAATTCTTCTCCTTGCGCTCATGTAGAGAGTATAAGAACCTTATTATCCGGCATGCTATTTACCTCATTGTCTAATTTGCGGATATATTGTTTAGGTACGGTAATATATCATAATTGTTGACAGATTTCGACAAGATTGACCATAGATCTTCCAGAGAGGAAAACTACTTTATTGTATCTAATAGCACTATTGATAATCTGAATGACCCTTCCTACATTGGTAGCAAACGTAGCAACAAATATTCTACCCTCTACTCATTTGATAATATCATCAAGCGTTTTTCCGATAACTTTTTCAGATACCGATCGTCAAGATTTTTTGGTTCATAAACTATCTCATATATAGAGTTTGACTCATTCTACACCGATTCTACCAATTCTGGCAAGATCAGCAGGCTTATCTACAGCAGGGGTATAATCGACCTTAAAATCTGCAGAATCGAAAATCAGACCCTTTGGGGTATAGATAGATAATGCCATAGTTTCAGGGATATTGTGATTTACCAAAACAAATTCTATAGTAAAACATCACAATTTTAGAATATCACTTTCAGGATCAACGAGTTTATATTTGATCTTAGCTGCTTCTTTGGGATCATCAAAAGTTTTTTTGACGATTCATAAGGTAAGTGGAGTGGTATACACCATAGGAAAGTCCAGTTCGGGCAACATATGTCTCAGCGCTCAAATATGATCCAAATGTCCATGAGTAAGCAGAATTCATCTTATTTTATGTTTGTTTTTTTTGAGATAAGAAATATCAGGAATAATATAATCTGCCCCCAATTCTTCGTTAGCGGCAAATTCCATACCTGCATCGATAATAAGCAGATCATTTTGATATTCAATAAACAGACATTGTCCAACCTGTTGCAATCAAAGCAAACTTCAAATCCTTACAGGAGTTTCACCTTTTTTGATAAGTTTGCGTGGATCATCGATAGCAGTTATAGGTTTAGCGTCTCTATGACGAAGAAAAGCTTCAGAAGTCATTTTGGGTCCTACGGTATGAAGAGGTTTTTTGCCTCTATAAGGAGTTTTTAGATTGTTTTTTTTGGTAAAATCGATAGAGAGATTTCATTGCATAGGAGGCATTGAGGGTGATTTTACGGGTTGTTGTTGAGGCGGTAATGGTCTTGGTGAAAGTGGCCTTGGGGGAAGTGGTGTTGGTGTTTTTGGTAATTGTGTTTCGTTCATAATTGTTGTTAATAATAAAATGGATTAATTGATTACGGATTGCGAATTAACATCAGTTAAGTAGATTCATAATACATAATGCGTAATGGGTAATAAATAATTGGGTTTTTAGTAAATAATATAGTAAAAGTGATGGTTGAAATATTGAAGACATTGAGAAAGACATGTAAAGAAAGAGGAATTCCTATCATAAGTTTGGCTACGGAAAGCTTTTTGTGAAAGCTGTTGAAAAAACATAAACCAAAAATATGTGTAGAAGTCTGAGGTGCAGTAGGATATAGTAGTATATATATGGGGAATATAATAAATACATGGGGAGGAAAGATTATTTCATTTGAGGTTTCATATCCTGCATACCAAGAAGGTCTACAAAACATCAAACAGGCACATTGTCACAATATCATCAGCTATCCATACGACGTTCGCTACGCTCCTATCAAAAAATTGGTGCAAGCTTGACCGTCCGACAGGCAGTCGCCGGTAGATTTTATATTTATCGATGGACAGAAAAGCCAATATGGTGAATATATGGAAATTATCGAGAAAATAACTTCACCACACACGGTTATTGTCATAGATGATGTAATAAAATATCATAACAAGTTGATATGATTATACGGATATTTACAAAAAAAGCAAATCAAATATAAAGTAGTACAATTAGAGCCTGATGATGGCATCATGATCATAGGGAAAATGCACAAAAGTTAGAAGAGTTTTATAAAGAACGAGAAGGTGAACTATAAAAAAACAATATAGATTATATTGTTTTGTATTGACTTTTTATACTATATAAATATAGTAAAGAAAAAATATAAAATAATATACCATGAACTTCCTTGAACTAATAACATCGAATGCTTTTGTGTTGGTGTCTTCATTGGTTGCCATAGGGACCATATCGGCAATAATTGCTGTATTCGAAGTAAAGGGTGCAACTTTTGGAAGGAACGTAATGCTTTTTGCATTGTCCTTTGTTGGATTATTTCCTGTATATGGATACCCAGAGATTATGACTGGGGTTATATACCAACTACCGTGCGCGATACTAGGCTTGTTGATTGGTCTCAATCTACCAAAAAAATGGTTATCAATCAAGCAATAATGGAAACAAATAAACGCATACCGACCTCGAGATATTTCATCGAGGTTTTTTTTATACGAAAAAACATACCACAGAATAAATTCATAGCAAAACATTCGTATTGAGTTATCATATGCTGGAAAGATTACATCATTAGCAAGAAATGACCGACCTTACGCGATTGGTCGGTCTTGATCTTTTTGCTTACTTTTTACATCAAGGTAAAAAGTAAGGCCCAGCGCAGCGTCAAAAAATATTTTAAAAAATCAGTTTTTATAGATTCTTACAGCACGTAAAAAAAATCACGATACTGTATCACAAAAACCCAATTTGGTACAATAAGACGCTGAAAATCTCCACAAGAGATTTTAACGTCGTTTGTATCCAGCTCTGCTGAATAAGAAATTTTTTAAATTTTCTATGTGAAAATAGCAAAATCGCTATTTTTTTGTTTATTTTTCCTATCTTTTATATATAGTAATGTATCGTATTTTTTCGTATCAAAAAAGATTTTAAAGATTCGGCTTCTCAACCCATGAATTGATTAAAGAAACTTAGCGTACGAATACTTATTATCCTCTATGGAATTTCCTACCTTTTGCAAAATAGTCTTTTTATTGATCGGAAAAAAGTTTACGCAGCAGAGAACCCAAGCACCACCAACATTGTGGCTGTTTTTGTAGACAAAAACATCTATCAAGATATAAAAGCAAATCTTATCCGATACACGACCACATATATCCAGAAAAAAATCGCCAATAGTAAAGCGGTGGTTTTTCCTATAGATACGACAACACTCAAAGCGCATGAAATTTCGCAAATGTTGGAAAATATGTATTTTGAATGACTCAAAGACGAAAGTTCAAAACTGGTAGGTACAATACTTATCGGTGATGTACCATTACCGGTCGTAGAAAACAATGGATTTATCTATCCAAGCATCTATCCTTACGTAGATTTTGAGAACCAACAATTTATTTATGATACCAACAAAAAGTTTTTCGTAGAAAATAACAATCCAAATGGTCAGGCAGAGTTACGACATGGAATCATAAAATTTGATGCTACAACACAGTACAACGACTTTTTCACAAAAGTAAAAACATATTATGAACACCCAACCACATTCATCGATAAAGCGATTTGGTATGAAGATTTTATTGGACTCAAAAAATATTTCATCCCAGAAAACACAAAATACTACACCAACAGCATGATTTTTGCAGAAGATATAGGATATCATAGATTCAATAATCTTTTACTCAACGTGTTAAAAAACGAACATAACGATAGTACACTTACACTAGGAACCAATCTAAAAAATGATCTACAAAATGTTGAAGATCCAGAACTCAAGGCATATGCCGATGATATGGCAGCAAGAAATAGTGAAGCAGCGGGATTGTCACAACAAACGAATTCCAATATGCCAACCCTCACACTCAAAAAAGCAACGCAAGAAATGCTCAAAGGATATGATGGACTTATCAGTTCTCAGTTTTTAGCAAAAATAAAGGACAATATATCTGGACTTGCAAGACGATACAAGACGATCAAAGAAGAGACTTTCAACGATTATAGTTCGGTTACTGACAAAATTGTACAAAAAGATAATCGAATAGTGGGCGATGTAGACAATAACGTACAACCACTATTAATCCAGATAAATGATGTATTGGAAAATGGATTAAACAGTAAAATACAACAAGAAAAATATTATATGACAATACCCATTCCTATCAGTCAGTTAGATTTCGAAGGAAAGAAAAAATGACTTATCAAAAAGAAATGCACATGGAAAACATACAATTATTACGAGAATTATTTTTTCGGGAGAAATGCAAACATCATTACGAGTGCAGAACAAACAAGCATATATAAAGGAACCTACCAAAATCTAACATCCACAAGCGGACAATCGGTAAGTAAAATAGGACAATCTATAGGATGATCATATGCTATTTTTTGAACTCAAATAGAAGCAAATAGAGGATACAATTTCAACGCTATTCAAGAAGAATTAGACAGATATGCAAAATACAAAACCAACAAACAAAGCCTCCGACAGCTCAAATGTACCAATTATTTTTTGTGACGAAAGCGATTGGGTATCTGTATGAGACCAAGAGCACGATCAGTTAACGATAGTGCAGATGAAAATAAATGTTACCCTGGCGACACACAAAAAGAATGATGATGTGAAACACTTACAGACTTTTCCACAAGAAATCGATGAGGATGATCACCATTGAGTATGGATTCTACCACACAGAAACTCAAAAATTACGATTACAAAAACGCTGTGTTGCCAATATACGACATAGCCGGATCTAAAAAAATTGACAGCGCACAGAGAGACGCAAATTCATACATAGGATCTATGACATATACAAACATGATCCAAAAGAAATTTGGTGTCTGAGATCTGCAATATGGTGGTAACGATATACAATCACTCATCTCCAAACCTATCAGCAATGGAAGTACGCTGGTATTTACCAATCAACTGCCAATAGGTGATCTTGAAAATCCCACATGGATAGTCAACACACCAAGAAATTATACACAAACAAGTTTCTTTACCCAATTTACTACACTACCCTATCACATTCTAAGTGCAGGGAAACTAGTACTCTATAATAAAAATGCAGGTGATTGTGGAGGAAATGGAAGTATCTATACCTATAAGACTATTGATTCAAGAGTCAAAAATATTTCACCTTCACGAGATCAAATATCTGACACAGATTTTTACAAATTCAAAAACCCATCAGATCTCAATGTGTTTTACACTACAGTTATGGCAGACCTCGCACAAACCAAAACAGAGATCGTCCAAAAAAATGAGGAATTTAGTTGAGGAGATATATCGGATATTACGGGAGTTGTGGCAAATCTTAGTCAGATAAAAAAATTAATTGCATCAGGAAATAATGGTATGCAACAAATCATAACATTCAATCCACTAAAACTCTTGGGATATAGTCATGGACAAATAACACAATTAATAAACACACGAAGCGGCAACAATATCACTACAGCAAAGAGTTTAGAAATCAAAGAGAGAATAAACAAAACCAATGAATGATTAGAATCTTTACTCAATTATATAAGTAGCTTAAGCATACATAACGTAGGATTAGCATTTGCAGGTATCATTCAATCAGAAAATTTTAAAAATCAAAAAGTAGAAATTCTAGATTCACGGAAAGCAAACCTCACACAAAACCTCAGCTACATAACAACCAATGTAAATACACTCAAATCCACATTCACCAATGCACGAGGCATCTACAATACTATCGGACAACTCAATAACGATATCGCACAAATAGTGGCAAAAAAAATAGCTATAGGATGAATAGCAATATGTTGAACACCAGTAATTCCGTGCGGATGTGACGCCAATCATTATAAAGCAGTGTGTGATACTTTAGACAATATTCTAATAACCCTACAAACACATCTAAATGACATCAATGATCAGCTTGATAAAATACATCTTTATGTAAACAACGAGTTTGGAACACCAGCAACAGTACAACCATTTGTAGAAATCAATCAACTACTCTCTCCTCCCGAAATTTTTGGAGAAATAGCACAAATAAAAACAGCTATCAATACGTTTGACGTGTCAACTGATCCAGAAAAAAAAGAAAAAAATAAGGGAATGAATCTGACAACTCAAGATAGACCGATTGATAACATCAGAAATATTACTTTTCAGGGTATCGGTGGGGACATTGTGAAATTAAATTATCCAAATCTGTATGAAGTAAAAGTATATAAAAAAATAGATAATAAGCTTATGCTCAAAACACCTCCAGAGATTAGAGAATCAATAAAAACATATTTGACAGATAAAGCAGGAGAATATAATGTACTTCTCACAGCACAAAAAAACAAGAAGAATCAATATTATCAGTCACTAAGCAATCAATTTGGTTTCTTATGACAATTTGATCCTTTAGCAAACCCAAATGCGAGCATACACAATTACAATCTTTTGCCCACAAACTATTTCATCAATCAACTAATAGGGTTTTTAGATACATTAGAAAATGCCCCAGAATATGGGAAAAAGGCAATCTATGGAGAAAAAAGCGCTACTACAATCGACGAAAAACTAGACATGATAGCAAAATTATTATATTATCAAAACAGTACGTGGCCAGAAAGATTACAACAAAACACGGTGACCGAAGATATGACAGAAATAAAAAGTAGTTTTGATATAAATAAAAAAATATCTCAGGTAACTAACACCTATTTGACAGAAGGACAAGATCAGGGTAAATTTATCACACCAGTATATAATAGTACCGGATACGAGGTTGGATACATCAATTCTGATGGTGAGGATTATGTATCTTCCGAAGCCACACCAGCATTTATCCAACAAATTCAAGGCGCACAAGCAAAACAAGTAATCAAAAAACCAGTAAATCAATTTTTGGAATCTAGTGCTGCAGATTTCCAATCAGATATAGATAGTTGCGAATGAGTGGATACTCAAGGAACAGCATTAATTTTTGATCTCAAAACATTCAAATCACCATGGATAAAGGCTATGGGATGTTGGATAAAGAAAGTAATAAAAAAACCACTTGATATCAAGGTCAGTTTCAAAAACTCTCTTGGTCCTGTTGTCGTATGAAGTAAATTAAAAGACATCATACAAGCAGCTACGGGAGAAGCGAGTGATATAGGTAATCAACGACAAGAATATGGCGCGCAACGAAATGCACCAAACAATGAGGGGATAATCAGTTGAGCACCAGACAACATAAAACAGACATTACAATGATACAATAATTATGCCATAGTAAATATCGATAAAACAATCATTGGCGTTGACGACAATATAGGAGCAAACACCTCAGGAAACGCACAAATAAAAATAGGAATGGCACAAGATATGGGAAAAATTAATGTTAAAATTTCAGGAACTGGAGACAATTGTTTTGGCATAAAAAGAGGAAACACAACACTCAGCAACAATATTTGTAAGAATAAAGCACAAGAATATTATAATCCGAATACAGAAGCTTTGACGTTTGAAATAGTGCTCAACCAAAAAACAGCAGGAATCACATCACTGATAATAGAGTTATGTCCTGCGATAGGAAATACATGTATCATCAAACAACAAGTCATCAACATCATGCCAGGGTCAGTTGAAAATATACAAATCCAATCTCCTGACATCGTGATGGAATGAGCAGAACTACCAGTAAAAATAAGTGCTACAGACAAATACGGAAATGATATAGGACAAAGCATACAAGCATATACCATCAGTGTACAAAATGGTGATGGAAAAATATACGATGGCGCCACCGCAAATACAAGCATAAAATTTGATAATTTTGCTACATCAGCATATGTGTACCAAGCACCTATCGGAATAAAAGACAGTAAACAAATCATTATGACGGTACTGCCAGATCAAACAGAAAAGAGATTATGAGCAAATGAAAATAGCGTACCCAAAGTAGTACAAAAAAAGATTACAGTCGTCAAAGGCATAATAACCATACTTCAGAACAATATTGTCTTATATCAAACAAACAATAGACAAACAGTGCAACCCAAAATAAATTTCACACTACCAAAGGATGAAAGCGATATCCAATATCAAGATATCGATGGGATACCACAAATTAGAACAGAAAACGTTCCAAGTCTAGTGATTACGGTCAAAGATAAAGATGGTAAACCACTTGATACAGTGGCAAATGTGGTAAGTAAACAAGGAATATTACTTCCATGAACGATAAAAGAAAAGTCTATATCCAGAAACAATACAAGCAAAAAACAAATCAGTTTTGTCCAATCCAATGATTTTGTTATCACAAGTGGCAAACTAAATATCACCCTGTATCCAAGCTTTAAGGCAGGAAACGAGACTATTACGATAAATATCCCAGGCATAGATCCTATCACCATACCAGCTATAGTAAATCCGGGACTCGCAAAAACAGTACTATTGAAATTAGAAAAAAGCAGAATGGATCTTACAACTACCACAGGTAGTCAATGAACAATCAATGTCGTTGATAGTCGAAACAACAAAGTAACAAACGGAACCACAATCAAGGTTTGAGTTATTGGGGCAGCCAATAGTAATGTGTCTGAGTTTAGCTACAGTGGGAATGAATTTAGCTATACGATTACTGCTACAGGTGCTGGGGGTCAGGGGTATGTATTTGCATACATCAAAGATAGAGCACTCGATGATCAGACACCAGGATATGAGAGATTCATTATCCAAGAAAGTATTCTACCAAAAGAAAATTTGAATGTCATGTATCTCAATCTATTTTGAACTGATCGAGGAAATCAACGATGATATTTTTCTGAAAACAACAAAGTAGTAAACTCAGTAACAAGCCAATCAAACAAATTACTCGCAACAACAACGCAACTAGTTGATCCAAGCAAAATCAAACAAATAGAATATATCATCAGTCCACACGGTCAGATACAAAGTATCAATACAAAAGAATCAACACTAACCATAGAAAACAAAGAATTTATAGTACTGATGCCAGAGATAGCAAAAATACATCTAGGCACCACAACTGATTTCAAAATTCAGAAGGTAGAAAGTAGTTGAACAGTAAACACATTCGCAAAAGAGAGTAATGTCATTCTCTATATTCCAGAACCGACAGATAGTATAATAACGGGCAATGAAGTAACAAAAACAAAAATAACCATCAATGGAATCGATCTGCTTGATGTAAGTAAATGAACAATAGACACAAGACTTACAATCACAGCAGACAATGAAACACTTGCAGATATGAGTACCTATACTATGACATTCAACGAAAAAATAATCGGGAAACTGATGATATGGAACAACAACACAATCACCACAAATATCGCAAACATCGATATTCAAGATCCTATAACCTATGGTCAGACAGCCATCTTTAGCGAATGATCTACCAACACCCAAGGCATAGGAATATACATAAATTCAAGCGCATTTACTAAACAATGATATCTATCCATAGAAGATAGTACTGATGCAATGCTGGGAATAGGATTTACTAGTGACTTCAAAAATGTTGCAAATTTTGCCAATGGCAAACCAGTGGGAGAAGCAACATTACCCTATGGGTCACAATTTCTCATAAATTTTTGAGATCCGCTTTTGGAAAGAAGAGATAAAAATGAAAACATACCAGATACTGATTTTGACGCATCAATCGGACAGACCATCTACGCAGATCCAAACAAAACGATTTTTCAAGTACTTCCTATCGACTTCAACAAAGATGGAATAAAAGATCTCATAGTGGTATATACTGATGGAGTGATAAAATTATTAAAAAATTATTGAGGTACTGCTCCATACAAAAATATCCAAGAACTTATGATTATAGCACAGCCAATCAAAGAAATAAAAATAGGAGATGTGGACGGAAACGGATATGAAGATATATTTGTTATTACTAGCAACAATAAAGGTATTGTATATCTCAACGATAAAGGAGCATTTACCGTAGATGGGAAAAACGTATGTCTCAATGCAAATACTGAACCAGACATGATAAATCAAAATCCTGAAGATTTCGGGAATATCAAGCAAATGTTTGTACAGGATATGGATAAAGATAATAAATTGGATATTGTAACAAATGATGCTTTGGGTGATATTAAGATTTTCTACGGAGGGGGAACCAGTGATGGAGCAAACTATATTTCTTTGGTTACCTGAGTCTGCGATACCAATCGATATACCAGACAAAAAGATAATTATAAAATAATCAAGCGTTTTAGTATCAAAGCAAACAGTAATCGATATATTCAAGATGGCAGTCTTGTTCATCGAAAAGGGTGAGACACACCAATGGAAGGAATCACAGAAGAAACAGAAATCGATGCACCAGATACAACAGCAGGTATGTCGGAATCGGAAATGAGAGCACTCAAAGACCAAACCATGAATACTGTTAAAAGCATGGTAGCAAATACAGATACCTATGTAGCAGCATGAAGTACACAACTTGCCTATACAGACAATCCACTTACCACATCTCCGATATATGAATCACTTCCAGCAGAAGAAATATCATATCTTCCTATCAATGAGACAAACGATGCGGTCAGCATATACAAAGAATACGCAGATATAAATTGATGAGTATTGAGACAAGATGATGAGGTGGTGATCAAAACAACAATTATCTCCAAAAAAAATAATAATAAACTTACTTATATAGACCAACTCCAATGACCACGAACCATAGCAAAAGACGACAACAACAAGATAACCTCACTGATATTTACGACAGCCAATACGTGATGATTAGTGATCGATCGAAATGGCCCAGAAGGATATCAATTTGTCATGGACAATATACAACTCAATTCTGGAGAGACACTAAGCTTCTCTTATGGAGTAAAATATCAAGCACAAAAATCAGCAGTAACCATATCCATCCAAGATGAAGATAGAGCAAAAGAAAATAAATATAAAGACCAATTAGCAGATATAACTATAAATAGTACTGATGCTTGTCAAAAAAATAGATGGATTTTATTCAACGAAAAAACAGGAAATAAGAGAGCGTACGAACAAGTATTTGATGACGTACAAGCAGAAATCAATGAGTATAATAGTTGAGCACAAGCAGGACAAATAAAAGCCATAAATGGCATGGTAGACCAGTTAACAAACATAGATAGTTTAGAAAGTCTTTCCACATTACCAGGTATGGATTTGGAATGACGAAGCGCAAAAAGCATTCTTTCATCATTATTTTCAGAAGGTGGATTGTGAGTCAATATCAATCTCTTAAATAATTTTATAGACAATGCGACAGCGGGAGTTTCCAAAAAACTTGATACAGCATTACAATGACTTTGTCAATGATTCAAAATAGGAAAAGACAAATGATGTCAGTGAATTCCCGTACCATTCAATCAAGCATTTTTGGCTCCAGGAGACTATCAGATTTTCTGATGTGTACCACAATTACCAAATCCTCTGTATCCGATATTCAAGACACTGAATACTACCATAGGAAAAGGAATGCCACTATTGAACATACCAGGAAACTATCCTATACCACCCGCTATGGTGACATATCTTCCTGCGCCTGGATTTTTTGGATTTCCATTTAAATGAGCGACCGATGGATTCTTTTTGGGCACACCAGGATGAAGCCGACCATCACGACTTAGAATATATATAGCACCGACACTTACCCTAGGACTTGGGATGGCAATGTGTTTTGGTCCATATACCGTAGGTAAAGCACTACCAAAACCATTTAGAGATTTAGGAGGAAACTGTATCGTCTTTGCATTACCACCACTGACAGCATGTAAGAATACTAGTACAAATGATGCAATCAATCAGCCTGATACCTATAGTCCACGTTTAGTATCAGCAGCAGGGCAAGGAACATGTAACAATCCACCAAAGATAGGAAACACCATAGCCTTTGCCCCAAACAATATAACAACTACAGTAAATACAGCAAATTCACCATTTCAAATAGTAGCAGCGGGATCATCACAAAACAATCCTAACTACTCCGCAGCTATACCACAAGGAAACTTTTGATGACTTATTTCTATCGATCAAGAACCAATCAAAGTATCAGCAGAGGAAGATTATGGCAATGCGACACAACAACTAGAAGCAAGTAAAAATTACGAAGGATATGCACTCCAAAAATGAGAAAAAATAAAACTCAAAATTGTAGGAGCAAAAGCCAAAGGATTGGTACAATGTATAGTACAAAAACGAATGACAAGTCAGATACAATACATCCAAAACAATCTGACCAAAATGACGATCCAAATAGATCTTCCAGATATAAGCACACTATTTCAATGATTTGATAAGATTGGAAATCTATCAGAGACGTACAAAGCAATCAACAAAGCGGACAAGGAAGCTTGATATATCCAAGACACAAAGGGCTCAGGGATAAAGATATGATCGTGAAAAGAGATAACATGGACAGAAAAGATTTCCAAAAAAAACATCAGCAATCTCTCACAAAAAATAGGTAATAACCCATTTGAAGCTATCCAGAAAATGTTCAATGAAGTGCCATTGGTAAACATAGACACCAAAGATCTCAATATAAAGATACCAGCACTTACCAGTGATGATATAAACAAATATTCAAATTATCTCACTCTATGGATAGAAAAAAATGGACAAATAGTGCAAGATTGGACAGCACTAGTCAATGAAACATTAGCACTCTGTGGAACAACAGACAAAGCAGAAGCCATAGCGACCAAAAAACAATTAGAATCTGAACAAATAGCGATAGCAGGAGATACGACACTAACACAAGAAGATAAAGCAAGTTTAGATTGACGGATAACTTCCGAAATACAAGATATGAACAAAATTATAGCATTACCAAAAGACACAACACGAAAAGAAATGGCATCAGACGTAAAAAACATTTGAATAAACGCAGCAAATACAGCAAAAAAAGTAGCCAAGATAGTCCACCGAAAAAAAATACAAATAGGATTGAAAGCACAAAAAATATTATCAGGAACATCATTCTTACCACAAGATCAAGCAAGATTAGATACAATAAATGGCATAGTGGCTAAATGAGAAAAATGTGCAAGTATAGCCGGATCTTTGGATGGTTTTCTCAGTTTTAGAGAAAACACAGCAGGACTTATCAGCTCTGTAAAACAAAACATCAAAGTACTCCAAAAATATAAAGAATTTCCTACACAACTCTATCAGCGAACACATCTGGTCGATAGATATTTAACCGAGCTTTCTTCACTACTCTGAGATTTTGTGGGAGGAATAAATAGTTTTCTGAGTGTAAACGCCAATAGATTTTCACAGTACGTAGATGCACTTACGTTGATTATAGGAGCAATAAAAACATGGCAAGCCATTATAGACTTATCAGTCAATCGATCAGAAAGATGTTCAAAATGTAGCAACGATAACTATGGTTCATTTTCATGTAGTTTGTCATTTCTTTGTCCAAAACTACCAATATTTCCGATTCCAGCATTTAAGATACCAAACATATATATGGATCTTTCGCATATGGAACTAGGCATGAATATCATTTTGCCAAAAATAAATTTTGTACCCATCAAAATACCATTACCACAATTACCAAATCTCCCCGAACCACCAACAATAGAAGTAGATCGAAATATGAATTTAGATATAGATTTAGGATTAAACCTCAACGTGTCATTACCAACGATTCCCGTGATACCTGAACCACCAACCCTACCAGAGCCACCATCATTCATTCCAAGTATTAAAATGGACCTTCCGGTATTACCACCAGCACCAAAGATACCAAAAATCATGCCAGAAATAGATGCAATACTCAAAATAGCGGATTTCATAGGAAAAATATTCTGTATCGTTAAATGAGGTATAGGGCTTGTGGGAGAAAAGGGGGTCAAAGGGAAAGTAGAACAAATGACCCAGAGAACGTGGAATGTTCCTATCTTTGATTTTTTCAATCTGACAACAAAATTCAAAAATCCTCCACTCCAATGATTTGATTACAAGCTTGACGCATATACAACACTTAAATTTAATTTTGATGGAGTATATGATGTATTCAATAATGTTGCTCAAATAGCAAATAATTTTGTTTCAAAACAAATAGAAGCTCCCGTACAAAAAGCAATAAAACAAACAACAGAAAAACTCAATGATAATGCAATCATGAGCTGATTAAATGCTATAGAAGATTTTGATCAAAACATCAACGCCAATTTCAATGGGTATAATACAAAGACAGAAGAAATTACGGGAATGATTGAGTACAAGACAGCATATAATGAACTCAAACAAGGACTTATACAACTCAAAAACAATACAAATACCGACAAAAAGATGAACGATAGGGTCAAAACAATTTTGGCAACGGTAGAAAACAAATCTAGCATAGTACCAGCAACCGAGCAAATACAACAAGTAGAAGCAATAGCAAAAGATATAATCAACAAAAAGCTCCAAGAAAATCAGACACTACAAAACGAAATCCAAGATTATGATACATTCATCCAAAAATTCAAAACAGATCAAATCATATTGGTAAGCAACGAGACAACAACGACTAGCCTCAAAACGCCAATATTGAAAATTGATTCAGCCACAAAGAACATATTGCAATCTCAAGAAAATCCCACCAAAACATATCTAGATCTCAACAAAAGGATGGTACAAGGATATCTTGATGCAGTAAACAATGATGGGGCAGAAAAACTTAATATGTCGGATGCAATATACAAAAAATCTAAAGAATATTTAACTACTACCAAAGAGAAAATAGACACCGCCCTCCTTGCATATACAGACGCACCACTACTAGCACAAGGACAATGAGCATGTACCAACTGTTCAAGCACAGAAGTAAAATATAGTACAGATATTTCATCATATGTACAAGGAGTATTTATTGAATCATACAGTGGAAACAAAAACACCAGTAGTAGCGTAAAAAGCATGGTAAATACAGTAAGTTCAAGCCAGCAAGTACAAAATGTACAACAGACGTACACAACAAACATAGATCTCAACAACGATACATTTGCTGATATTTTGATGTACGATTCCAATGCTATCTATGTCAAATACGCAAAACAAGAGTCGGAACATTTCTCACAATGAAATGACAGTCTGACAACATATTACAACAAATTTTATAGTTATGAAATGGAACATCCATCAACACGAATCAATCCACAACAACGATACATCAAATCATTGGAACAAATTAGAAACAATACAGATGCGTATGGATATATGATTATCAATGATATCACCATCAAAGTCATAGACAAAAACAAAGAACCCAAAAATTTCAAAACAGAAGGACAGACATTTGACAATCTCGAACTTTCACGAAAAAATAGTAAAACACTAGGAGAAACCGTAGATGGATATATCCTAAAAATAAGTAACAAAATAGATGATAAAGACACACCAAATAGTTTCCGAGACATCTTATGAATGGGAGAGAAACCAAAATACATTATACTACTACCAAAAGATGTTAGCTATACAGGAGCAATGATTACTATAGATCAAAATCTAGTGAAGAAGCGTATCGCAAGCCAGATAGGAAATAGCATCTTAGGAATAGAATACTACGATCCAGAACAAACAACCATAAAGGTGACGCTAAAAAATTTGCCGAGAAAACGGCTATATACGAGTTTAGCAACACTAACGGACACATCTGAAACATTAAGTGCTAACCAACAAAAATCATTAACGTTATATACAAAAACATCTCCACGATCCAACCAAACCGTTGCAGGGATGCAAAATTTAGGTGATGTAACCGCACCCGTAGGTGATATAGTATTGTGGAGAAATATAACGAAAGAAGGAATAAGTACTGGACTAAATCACGAAGGATATATCAACACCAATTATACACTCAAATCCATACGGACAGACAATGTGATTGTAGCAAAAATGATTGTACAAAAAGATGGACAAACAATTCTTGAAAAAGATAACACATCTCAGACAGGAACAATCGACGTATGATGACTTTTTTTCACCTGAACTACTCAACAAAGTTTTGATTTCATCGCTATAGATCAAAACAACAATAGTACAAAAGAAAGAGTAACGGTAAACATAAATATCCCAGATATCGAAGTGATTGATGTCAAAAAAAGTGGAGAAGAAACAGCAGATATCATAGCCAAGATTAGTAACGACTTGGACGAATGAACGGTGATTTTCCAAAGACTCAGAAATGGCATACGAAAAAACATTAGTGGATCAAATCAAAATGAATATGGTGGATTTACGCTTGCACCCAAACAGACTATCATCACGGGAGGAATATTTACCATGGGAATTGAGATTGGACTCTACGATACGCAAGGCAATGAAATAGCAACTATAGATCCCAAAACTGGTGAAATAAAAATAAATCCAGGGTTCGAAAATAAGGTTGCTATCCATTTAAGCTTCACTGCACATATTCCAGTTATAGAGTTGAGAGATACAATAAAAAACAGCATCCTATTTCAAATAGTATTGCCTATAGAAGCTATTACCAATATAGAAATGAATCAAGGCAAACCAAACTATGAACAATTGCTTCTCAACAGAAATTTTGGTGATTTCAATGGCGGATATTGCATCAAAAATATACAAAACGATTGTATTGTATATACCAATAACGTGTGAGCAATTTATATTCCAGGTCTCTATGCAAACTCATTAGAAGGAGCATATATATTTGACACAACAACCAAGAAAGTAAACTTCGTCATCAAAGATCAATCAAATAAAACAATCACAACACTGACACTACAAGTCAAAACAGGACAATAATAGAAAACATCTTTTACCTCACACAAGGGCAATGAAAAAAATTATAGGAACCTTACTCATAACAAGTATAGTCACAATAGGGGCAGTATTTGCCAATGATTGTACAATTGTAGAAGGCACAGGTATTGAGTCTACAGCAAATGCTTATGGTAAAACATACCTCAAAATATTACCTGCTGAAGCATTTAAAACGGCACTCACCAATATGAAAGCATATTGTTGTACTAAACCAGATCTTATGACGTGCACTCAATCAGAAAAAGATAATGCACCAAAATTTTATCCCAGAAGTGAAATCTTGTTTGATCACTTACTAGACGTGGCCATGAGGAGATTAGATGGAGATAAAAAACTTGCCTATGATTTAGATCCAGATCCAACAGCACTAGAACGAAGAACAAAAATTACTGAAATAGCAAATAGTGCAAATGGCACACCAGCAAATACCATAGAGGGAATATATACAGAATATCGAACAATACACACATATCCAATGGATACCATCATAAACAATTATAATAAAAATGTAGCAACGATATCTTTAGGAGACAAATACAACACGATATGCGAATTAATCAAGAAAATATACAAAGAAACCGTCACGAGCGATAGAACTATCATCTGATCAAGTTTTATAAATGGATGTAAAAACATAGTGAGAGAAAGAGTAAAAAGAGAAACGTGATACGTCAAAATACTCATGGTACAAAAGTCAAATCAGCTACTTGACGAAACAACCAAAGCATATACCAAGAAATACTTTATCCAAGAGAAGATGATGGCATTATGGAATTTGATTGCCAAAGTCAAAGACGCGTTTCAAACGATAGTGCAACAAGCGGCTACAGCCAAAACATGTAGTAAATAATTAATCGTTTTTTATTTTACTTTTTGTACTTTATACAAATGAAAAAAATTCTATTAAGTAGTATATTGTTGTGAATGCTTATGGTTGCAACACATGCTTTTGCACAGACACCCAATGATTTTGAGATCATTCCCAAAGCATCAAGTGGTGGTGGTGTAGAAGCCGCAGTAAATGCTGTTGGAGCAAGCTGATGAAGTGTACGAGACACCTACAACACACAAGCAAAAGCAATGGAAGGTAAAGTAGGAGACCAAATAGCATCAGGGATTATGACTCGAGACACACTGCTAGATTACGTAGTATATTTAGTAAGATTTCTTTCTCAGATAGGAATATTTATAGGAGTAATAATGATTATCTATGCAGGGTATCTATATGCGAGTAGTGTTTTCAGCGCATCAAATATGTCAAAGGGCAAATCAGCCATAACAAATGCTGTTATAGGGGTTTTGGTGATAGCTTTCTCATATGCAATTATGAAGTTATTAACAAGCGCTTTCTTATCATAAAAAAGGAATTTGTAACTTTTTAATATTATTTTTTAGCGAATATTTTTTCTCTTACAAAAAACCATATCCAAAACTATAAATAAACAAACAACATTGAAGCGGTAGATTGTTGACATCTAATGATTTTTGAATATAATTATGTGTTTTTACAAAAACATAACAAAAAAATGAAAAATGAAAACGGTTCCATGGAGTCAGATATTCCTTGAAAAGCACGTAATATATTTGGAGATTCTAATCAAAAATATGAATTAGAAAACATACTGAATATGAAAGTGCCTGATCTTGTAGTAAGGAAAATGGAAGATAATATAGAAATAGAGAATACCCATATATTCAAACTTTTATTGTGATATTTTAATCAGGCACACGGAAAAAACTTATCTCCAGACAACTTATTACATTCTAGATCAAGTTTCGATGCTTTTGTGGAATTTGTATTATCTTGTATATTAAAAAGATATCTGGTAATCGAAGAAGCATGTGAAAATCAATTTTTGTT
>Ga0194063_10000462_pt1 | contig 29705 bp, 25 predicted proteins | sample SepL3720m_MetaG_FD_155459 | JGI IMG/M metagenome (GOLD analysis project Ga0194063, IMG submission 155459) | Anoxic zone freshwater microbial communities from boreal shield lake in IISD Experimental Lakes Area, Ontario, Canada - Sep2016-L373-20m | ecosystem: Environmental > Aquatic > Freshwater...
ATTCTGGCGGGTTAGTAATTATTAGCCACGATGTAAATTTGATTGAAACTGTTGTAAATAAAGTTTTTTATTTAGATGCCAATCGAAATGTTATTGATGTGTACAACATGGGTTGGAAGAAATACTTACAGCAACGCGAACAAGACGAGCATCGCCGCAAAATCGATCGCGCAATAGCAGAGAAAAAAGCTGCAATCTTGGAGAAGCAAGCCGAAAAAATGCGTGCCAAAGCTTCGAAGGCGAAAGCTGCTCAAGGCATGTTTCGGCGTGCCGATAAATTGCGCTCCGAACTTGCCGATGTTCGTAAGGTAGATAAAGTTGCAAAGTTACGATTTCCAACGCCATCTCCATGCGGCAAAACTCCACTCACTGCGACGGCGCTTAGTAAATCTTATGGATCACTTGAAGTATTTACTGATGTTGATCTAGCAATTGATAAAGGTTCACGAGTTGTGATTTTGGGTTTAAATGGCGCCGGTAAGACCACCCTGCTCAAGATGTTGGCGGGCGAATTAGAACCGGATACTGGTGAGGTTGTTCCAGGTCATGGTTTAAAAATTGGTTACTACGCTCAAGAACATGAGTCATTAGATTATGAACGAACTATTTTGGAAAACATGAATAACACTGGCGTTGATTTAAAAGATGCTGAAGCGCGCAGCGTGCTTGGTTCCTTCTTATTTACCGGTGATGATGTACATAAGCCGGTGAAAGTATTAAGTGGCGGCGAACGAACTCGGCTTGCGTTAGCGCTATTGGTTGTTAGCGCTGCAAATGTATTACTTCTTGATGAACCTACAAATAACTTAGATCCGGCATCCCGAGAAGAAATTTTGGCAGCGCTTGGCGAATATCAAGGTTCGGTCATTTTGGTTTCACACGATGAAGGCGCAGTTTTATCGCTAAAGCCAGATCGGGTTTTATTACTTCCAGATGGTGATGAAGATTTATGGAACGAAAGCTATATGGATCTAGTGGAGATTGATTAGTCGCAGACCGCACCTTTAGAAGCTGAGCCAACTAATTTAGAATACTTAGCCAAGACTCCCCGTTTGTACTTATGTGGCACTGGTTTAAATGATTTCTTTCGCTCAGCTAATTCTTTCTCATCAACTAATAAATCTAATTGACGTGTAATAGTATTAATTCGAATTCGATCGCCATCTTTCACAAGGGCGATCGGGCCGCAATCAACTGCTTCTGGTGCCACGTGGCCAACACATAGTCCGGTAGTTCCACCAGAGAATCGACCATCGGTTAGAAGTAGAACAGATTTTCCTAAACCAGCTCCTTTAATTGCGCCAGTAATCATTAACATCTCGCGCATTCCAGGTCCACCTTTTGGACCTTCGTAACGAATTACGACAACATCGCCAGCTTGGATAGTTCCATTTTCTAACGCAACCATCGCAGATTGTTCACGATCAAAAACTCGCGCTGGTCCTTCAAATTCATCTACGCCAACGCCAGCAACTTTTGTGACAGCGCCATCAGGTGCAAGTGAACCGCTAAGAATTGTGATGCCGCCGCCAAGTGACATTGGTTTCGATGTTGCGCGGAGAATTTCGCCATCTGGATCGGGTGGCGCAATATCTTTAAGATTTTCTGCCATAGTTTTTCCAGTTACAGTCAAGCAATCGCCATTCAATAAACCAGCATCTAACAGTGATTTAAGCACTACCGGAATTCCACCGACCTTATCGACATCGCTCATCACAAAGCGCCCGAACGGTTTTAAATCTCCAAGCAACGGAACTTTAGAACCGATTCGATGGAAATCAGCGAGGGTTAAATCCACATCAGCTTCATGTGCAATTGCAAGTAAGTGCAGCACTGCATTTGTTGAACCACCAAGTGCCATCACGGCAGTTATCGCATTTTCAAAAGCGGGCTTAGTGAGAATATCCCGTGTCGTGATTCCTTGACGAATCAATTCCACAACTGCAGCCCCAGATTTAATTGCATAAGTATCGCGGCGGCGATCAACTGCTGGTGGCGCAGCCGAGCCGGGAAGTGAAAGTCCGATTGCTTCACCAACAGTTGCCATTGTGTTTGCCGTGTACATACCACCACACGCACCTTCACCTGGACAGATTGCGCGTTCAATTTTATCTACTTGTTCTTGCGAAATTAAGCCACGCGCACATGCTCCTACTGCTTCGAAAGCATCGATAATAGTTACATCTTTACCATCAACTTGGCCGGGCAGAGTTGATCCTGCATAAACAAAAACACTTGCGACATCGATTCGGGCTGCAGCCATCATCATTCCAGGAAGTGATTTATCGCAACCAGCAAAAGTAACCATGCCATCTAAACGTTCAGCTTGCATAACTGTTTCTACGGAGTCAGCAATAACTTCACGAGAAACTAACGAGAAGTGCATTCCTTCATGTCCCATCGAAATTCCATCAGAAACTGAGATTGTTCCAAATTGCATGGGAAATCCGCCGGCATCGATAACGCCTTGTTTGGATGCTTTTGCTAACCGATCAAGTGAGAGATTGCATGGTGTTATTTCATTCCAAGACGAAGCTATTCCAATCTGCGGTTTAACCCAATCGCCATCTTTCATTCCAACAGCGCGCAACATTCCGCGAGCTGGAGCGCGTTCTAAGCCATCAGTTACTAAGCCAGAACGTGGCTTCATTTTGTTGGCTGGGGTGTCAGTCATTTACGAATCTTACAATCCTTATTGACCCAGATGCTTCAAAAGCAATTCACGTACTTTTGCGGCATCGGCTTGGCCTTTTGTTTCTTTCATGACGGCACCGATTAGCGCACCAGCGGCTGGAACGTTGCCACCGCGAACTTTTTCAGCCACATCAGGTTGGGCGGAGATTGCTTTTTCAATCGCAACCATCAGCGCACCATCATCAGAGACAACCTTGATGCCACGCTTTTCAATTACTTCACTTGGACGACCTTCACCCGCGATTACAGCTTCAATAACTTGGCGAGCTAATTTATCCGTCAAAGCTCCAGTAGCAACTAGCGCCACAATCTCGGCAACATCTTTTGGTGTGATTGGAAGATCGGTAGCTGCAACTTCTTTTTCGTTTGCGATTCGGGCAATTTCGCCGAGCCACCAGCCACGCGCTTTTGTTGGATCAGCACCAAGGTTTACAGTCTCTTCCACAATCTCTAATACATCTGCGTTAATCATCGAAGCCATTTCCTTATCTGGAACTGCCCACGCCTCTTGCAAACGCTTGCGATGTGTTGAAGGTTTTTCTGGAAGCGCTGCACGGAGCGTTTCAATCCAAATTGCATCTGGCACGATCGGAACTAAATCTGGTTCTGGAAAATAACGATAATCCTCGGCTTGCTCTTTAGAGCGACCGGAACGGGTAAGTCCAGTATCTTCTTGGAAGTGGCGAGTTTCTTGAACTACTCGCTCCCCTTTATTTAATAACTCTGCATGTCGGATCATTTCGCCGCGTACTGCGCGTTCTACCGAACGAAGTGAGTTAACGTTCTTAGTTTCACTTCTAGTTCCAAGTACATCACTACCGATTAATCGAAGCGAAACGTTGGCATCGCAACGTAGCGACCCTTGCTCCATCTTTACATCACTAACATTTAGCGAGCGAAGAATGTCGCGAAGTTCGGCAACATATGCGCGTGCAACTTCTGGTGCATATTTCCCAGTTCCAGGAACAATTTTGGTAACAATTTCAACCAATGGAATTCCAGCGCGGTTGTAATCTAAAAGTGAGTAATCCGCTCCATGAATTCGTCCAGTAGCACCGCCCATGTGTAGCGATTTACCAGTGTCTTCCTCCATATGAACCCGTTCAATTTCGACGCGGAATTTTTTGATTCCCTCGTCGGTATCAATCTCGACATCTAGAAATCCATTTACGCAGATTGGCTCGTCATATTGTGAAGTTTGAAAATTCTTCGGCATATCAGGATAGAAGTAATTCTTTCGGGCAAAACGGCTAAATGGCGCGATTGAACAATTTAAAGCCAGCCCAATCATGATTGTGTACTCAATTGCTTTTTCATTTACAACCGGAAGCGCACCAGGTAAACCTAAACAGACTGGGCAAGTTTGGGTATTTGGTTCAGCGCCAAAAATTGTGTTGCAACCACAGAACATTTTTGAAGCGGTGCCCAATTCAACGTGGACTTCCAAACCAAGTACTGGTTCGTACTTTTCAATTACATCCTCATATTTCAAACTCATGCGCGCGCTCCTAAACCAGAAACGTGCGAAAGAATTGGAGCGCCCCATTTACTTAACAGCGCAGTTTCTAGCGCAGCCCCTACGTTATAAAGCCGATCATCTTTCATAGCTGGAGCCATAATTTGGAAACCTGCCGGTAAATTATCTTCGTCAGCTAAACCACTTGGCAGTGACATGCCACAGATACCCGCCATATTAACTGGGATGGTTGCAATGTCGTTCAAATACATAGCAATTGGATCATCAGCTTTTTCGCCTATTTTAAATGCAGTTGTTGGCGCAGTTGGCGAAACTAATACATCAGCCTTTGTAAATGCGTTATCAAAATCTTGTTTTATTAGAGTTCGCACTTTCTGAGCGCTGCCATAGTAAGCATCGTAATATCCACTAGAAAGCGCGTAAGTTCCCAAGATAATTCGACGCTTAACTTCGCGACCAAAACCAACTTCGCGAGTCAGGTTCATAACTTCTTCCGCTGACACTCCGCTCGCATCTCCTACCCGAATGCCATAACGCATCGCGTCAAAGCGAGCTAAGTTTGAAGAACATTCGCTAGGCGCGATTAAGTAATATGCTGCTAGCGCATATTCGAAATATGAACAAGAAACTTCGACAATTTCAGCGCCGAGTCCGGCAAGTAATTCAAGTGATTCATTGAATCTATTAAGTACACCGGTTTGATAACCCTCACCTTGTAACTCTTTAATTACACCGATCTTTAGACCTTTAACATTTCCATTCTTGGCGGCTGCAACAATTGCTGGAACTGGCGCATTAATACTTGTGGAATCTTTCGGATCATGACCAGCGATAGTTTCATGCAATAACGCAGTATCTAAAACAGTTCTTCCGCATGGACCGGCTTGATCTAGACTGGAAGAAAATGCAACTAATCCATAACGAGATACGCCACCATAAGTTGGCTTAACTCCGACCGTTCCAGTTACTGCTGCTGGTTGGCGAATTGATCCACCAGTATCAGTTCCAATTGCAAGTGGCGCTTCAAAAGCTGCAAGTGATGCAGATGAACCTCCGCCAGATCCGCCCGGAATTCGTGAAAGATCCCAAGGATTATGGGTTGGTCCATATGCAGAATTTTCAGTCGAGGAACCCATTGCGAATTCATCCATATTTGTTTTGCCAAGAATCACCACATCGGCGGCGCGCAATTTGCTTACAACAGTTGAGTCATAAGGTGGGCGCCATCCTTCTAACATCTTTGATCCGCAAGTAGTTGGAATTCCTTTTTGCACCATTACATCTTTTAAAGCTAACGGAATTCCGGCTAACGGTGAAAGTTTTTCACCGGCTGCGCGTTTCTTATCGGCAAGAGCTGCTTGTGCAAGTGCACCTTCAGTATCTACATATAAAAAAGCATGTACATCTTTATCTACTTCTGCAATTCGATCTAGATGTGCTTGGGTTAGCGCAACGCTAGTAGTTTCTCCGTTTGCAAGCGCGGCTGCCATTTCTGAGGCGCTCTTTTTAATCATCGTCATTATGCTTCTTCGCCAAGAATTTTTGGCACTTTAAATCGTTGCCCTTCACTTGCTGGGGCAGCCGAAAGCGCAGCTTCCGGAGTTAAGCTTTGAATGACTTCATCTTTGCGATAAACATTTTGTAGTGGCAATGGATGTGATGTTGGTGGCACATCTTGGCCCGCGACTTCTTGCACGCGCGCAACTGCATTGAGAATTACTCCGAGTTCGGAAGCTAAGTGATCTAACTCCGCCGGAGCCATATCGATTCGCGCTAACCGAGCGAGGTTTGCGACATCATCGCGTGAAATTCCAGCCATCTGCGAACCTTACCTAATCTGTCCAGTGCCAGTCACAATCCAAGTTGTGGTCGTCATCTCTTCCAACCCCATTGGACCGCGAGCATGTAATTTCTGATTTGAAATCCCGATTTCAGCACCGAAACCCATTTCTTCGCCATCGGTAAATCTTGTTGAAGCATTAATCATAACTGCGGCGCAATCTGAAAGTGCAATGAATCTATCTGCGTTTTCTTTCAATTCAGTGACAATCGCTTCGGTGTGGTTCGTGCCAAATTTAGCAATATGGTCGGCAGCCGCAATTAACGAAGGCACAATCCCAACATTCATTTCAAGCGTTCCATATTCAGTATGCCAATTTTCTTCGGTCGCTAAAGTTGCTTTAATTCCTAACCCGTTAGCGATGGAAAGCGTTTGATTATCGCAATGCAATTTAACGCCAGCTTTATCTAAAGCTAATAAAACCACTGGTAAGAAGTTATTAGCGATCTTTTCATGTACAAGTAAAGTTTCAGCAGCATTGCAGACGCTAGGGCGATTAGTTTTTGAATTTAGTGTGATTGGTAGAGCTTTTGCTAAATCTGCATACTCATCTACATAGATATGACAAACGCCGGCACCAGTTTCGATTGTAGGTACAGTTGATTCATCTACAACCATTCGAATTAAGCCAGCGCTACCGCGTGGAATTACTAAATCAACGCTCCCCCGGGCATGTAATAACGCACGCACACTTTCACGATCTTCACTTGGTACTAGTTGAATTACATCTGCTGAAATCGTGGTCTTACTCAATGCGTCTTGCATAATTTTTACTAAAGTGGCATTGCTTTCACAAGCGCTCGAAGAGCCACGTAGCAATGCAGCATTTCCGGATGCCAACAAAATCACTGCAGCATCAACTGTCACATTTGGTCTGGCTTCATAAACCATTCCCACAACACCAAATGGCACTGTCACCTGTTTTAAGTGCAGCCCATTTTCTAAAGTTCGCTCTCGCAAAACTTGGTTTAGTGGATCTGGCAAGGCCGCAACTTTTCGAGCGCCGGTTGCTATTCCAAGAATTCGTTCTGGCGTTAAGAGCAATCGGTCTAATAGCGATCCAGACATTCCAGCTGATTTTTCTCGATCGATATCTACGCTATTTGCGGCTTCAATCACAGCGGTGTTTGCAACAATTGCATCGGCAATTGCAAGCAACGCATTTGTCCGAGTTTTATAATCTGCCGCAATTAGCGTGCGCGCTGCAACTCGAGCTTTATCTGCTAACTCTCTAACTAAATTATCAGCGCTCATATATACCTATAACAACACTAAATCATCGCGATGGACAAGTTCACGTTCATACTCTGGGCCAAGTTCTTTTGCTAAATCTTTGGTGGAACGACCTAACATTTGTGGCACTTCTGAAGCATCAAAAGCAACTAGGCCACGTGCAATTGCAACGCCATCCGGACCAACTAGTTCGACAGTGTCACCGGAAATAAATTCGCCCTCAACTGCAGTAACTCCAGCAGGTAGCAGCGAAACTCCGCGCTCTTTAATTGCAGTCACCGCGCCAGCGTCCAGAATCAATTTTCCGTGTGGTGTCGCAGCATGCGCTAACCAGAGCAGGCGAGAAGATTTTTTGCTGGTTGCAGAGTGAAAGAAAGTTCCAAATTCTTCACCGGATAACGCGGCACCAACTTCGGCAAGTGAAGTAAGAAGTGTTGGAATTCCAGCACCAGTTGCAATACGAGCCGCATCAACTTTGGTGACCATTCCGCCACTGCCGACTCCAGCAGAGCCAACACCGCCAATCACAACTTCTGAAATTTCATCAATTGCATGGACTTCGGAAATCTTTTTTGCCTTTGCAGAAGTTGGTGGCGCATCATAAAGCGCATCTACATCAGTGACTAGAACTAATAAATCAGCGCCTACTAAATGTGAAACAAGTGCCGCAATTCGATCATTGTCACCAAATCTAATTTCTTGCGTACCAACGCTATCGTTTTCATTTATAACTGGGACGACTCCGAGTGCAATGAGTTTAAAGAGCGTGCGTTGCGCATTTTGGTAATGCGATCTGCGGACTACATCTTCGATCGTTAAAAGAACTTGAGAAGCGGTAATGGAATATCTGGAGAAAGATTCGGTATACCGATGAATTAAAAGTCCTTGCCCAACGGAAGCTGCAGCTTGTTGAGTGGCAAGATCTTTTGGCCGCGTAGCTAAGCCAAGTGGTGCTAAGCCCGCCGCAATTGCGCCGGAAGAAACTACTAATACTTCTTTTCCGGATTTTTTTAGATCAGCTACAACATCAACTAATGCGTCAACCGCTGTTGGGTCTAATTGCCCACCAGATTTTCCAGTGAGTGAAGAAGAACCAATCTTTATAACTATTCGATGAGCGGCGGAAACTCGATCGCGCATTAGCGAACCTCGCCCTCGATGCGTGGATCAGTTGGGTCAGCAACTTTATATTCCCATTGTTGCGCAATCTCGTCATCATCAAGTTGATCAATAGCTTCAACTTCCATTCGCTCCCATTCACGTGGTATCCGCAGATCATCACCGCGCGGTCCAGCGAGTAATTCTGCGCCGGCTTCAATAGTTGGTTCCCAATCAAAAATAATTGCCGCTTCACCGGTACCGATTCTTACTTCACTACCTTGCTTTGCACCAAGTGAAAATAGAACTTTCTCAACGCCAAGTCGTGCCAACCGATCCGCTAAATAACCAACCGCCTCTTTATTGCTGAAGTTTGTTTGGTGCACCCAGCGTTGCGGACGGTGTCCGGTAACAGTAAAGGAGCCATCCTCTTCTGCTTTTACATCAAATCCAGAATCATCAACTGCAATTGGTCGGAGCACAATTCGAGTCTTCTCTTCACTAGCCCTACTTGCACGCGAACTTTGAATAATTTTTGCCATTCCATAAAGTAATTCTGTTAAGCCCATGCGAGCTGCTGCCGAAACTTGGAAAACTTGATAACCACGATCTTCGAGAGTTGATTGCACCATGTCGGCCATTGCTTTTCCATCCGGCAAATCTATTTTGTTAAGCGCAATTAAACGGGGGCGATCATTTAAGCCACCGTAATGCGCCAGTTCTGCTTCGATAACATCTAAATCAATCAACGGATTTCGATCCGTTTCTAAAGTTCCGCAATCTAAAACGTGGACCAAGGCTGCACATCGTTCCACATGGCGCAGAAACTCAAGTCCTAAACCTTTACCTTCACTTGCTCCTGGAATTAAGCCAGGTACATCTGCAACTGTAAAGCGAGTTTCGCCTGCTTGCACAACACCTAAATTAGGAACCAGAGTTGTAAATGGATAATCCGCAATTTTTGGTCGTGCTGCCGAAATAGCTGCAATTAATGAAGATTTACCAGCGCTTGGATATCCAACTAAAGCAATATCAGCAACGGTTTTTAACTCAAGAATTAAAGTTCGGGCTTCACCTGGTTCGCCGAGCAGTGCAAAGCCTGGCGCGCGCCGACGTGAAGATGAGAGCGCAGCATTTCCTAATCCACCACGACCACCTTGGGCTGCGATAAAACGAGTGCCACTACCAACTAAATCTGCTAAAACTTTTCCTTCAGTTGTTAAAACCACAGTTCCGTTTGGAACGCCCATCACCATATCTTCGCCATATGGGCCATCTTTACGATCGCCTTGTCCTTGCTTTCCAGAAGTTGCAGAGCGATGTGGTGAATGGTGAAAATCTAAAAGCGTCGTGACGTTTGGATCAACAACTAAAATTATGTCGCCACCGCGACCACCATTGCCACCATCTGGTCCACCAAGTGGTACGAATTTTTCACGGCGAACCGAAACGCAACCATCGCCACCGCCGCCAGCAGAAGCATGCAACGTGACTCGATCTACGAAGCTAGTCATCGTTACATCCTCTCTAGTAGTCGATATTTTTCAAATAAAAAACGGGCCCGTGCATACGGACCCGCAATTTATGAAGGTCGTTTTTTAAGAAACCGGAACCACGTTAACTACTCGACGACCACGCGCTTTACCGAACTCGACTGCACCAGCAGCAAGTGCGAATAGCGTGTCATCTTTACCGCGGCCAACATTTTTTCCTGGGTGGAAACTTGTGCCACGTTGACGAACTAAGATTTCGCCACTGTTCACAACTTGTCCGCCGAAGCGCTTAATACCTAAAAATTGTGGATTTGAATCGCGACCGTTACGCGTGGACGAGACACCTTTTTTACTTGCCATTGTTTCTCAGCTCCTTATTTCACGCCGTTGATGGCGGTAATTTTTACGCGAGTGCTCTTTGCACGGAAACCTTGACGACGACGGTAACCGGTCTTGTTCTTGTAACGCAGGATATGAATTTTTGGACCTTTTACTTCTTCAATGATTTCACCAGTGACTTTTACGCCGGAGAGAATCTTTGGATCAGAAGTCACGGCATCGCCATCGACCACGAGTACTGCAGGAAAGGTAATGGTTGAACCTGAAGCAGCGTCAACACGGTCGACGAAAACGGTATCGCCAATAGCGACTTTCTCCTGGCGCCCGCCAGCTTTTACTATTGCATACACCGGAATATTTCCTCTCGAGATGTTGAACAGGGGGTTAGCGTACGGATGAGCATGGCCTTGGGTCAAACTGGGCCTTATTCACCGCTTACTACCCCACTACTGGTTGCCCGTCGGCGACGGCGACCAAATCGTGGTTTTTCATCTAATTCAGCAACGCTGCCAGAGCCAACATCTGATGTATCAACTTCGCGCATATCTGAAACGTCTTCTTCTTCATCACTATTTTCGGATGTGTCAAATTTTGGCGTTAATTCACGATCAAGTGATTTCTTATTTACTGGTTCCATATGAATATGAATTCCGCGACCAGCACAACTTTCACAAGTAGTAGAGAAAGCTTCAATCAGTCCTTGACCTACGCGCTTGCGGGTCATTTGAACTAGGCCGAGCGATGTAACTTCAGCAACTTGGTGTTTAGTTCGATCGCGACCTAAACATTCAACTAAACGTCGAAGTACTTGCTCACGGTTAGATTCCAAAATCATATCGATAAAGTCGATTACAACAATGCCGCCTAAGTCGCGCAATCTTAGTTGACGGGCAATTTCTTCTGCAGCTTCCATATTGTTCTTGGTAACTGTCTCTTCTAAATTTCCACCTTTACCAATAAATTTTCCGGTGTTAACGTCAATTACAATCATTGCTTCAGTCTTATCGATAACTAACGAACCACCTGATGGAAGATAAACTTTACGATCTAGCGCTTTAGTTAATTGTTCGTCAACGCGGTGCTCTGAAAATAAATCACCAGTGCCAACCCACTTCTCAATTTTCGCAGTTAATTCTGGTGCAATGTGATTTAGATAGTTATGAATGTCATCCCAAGCTTGCCCACCTTGAACGGTTAATTTCTTGAAATCTTCATTGAAGATATCGCGGATAACTCGAACTGTTAAATCTGGCTCACCGTATAGGAGTGATGGAGCTGCAACGCCAGTTGTTTCGGATTTAACTTTGATATCTTCCCATTGGGCTTTTAGCCTTGTTACATCCCGAGTTAGCTCATCTTCGCTTGCGCCTTCAGCAGCGGTTCGAACGATTACGCCCTCTTCATCAGTAATCAGATTCTTAAGTATTGATTTCAAGCGAGCGCGTTCCGTTTCCGGAAGTCTTCGACTAATACCGCTCATACCGCCAGCCGGAACAAATACTAAATAACGGCCTGGTAGCGAAATTTGGCTAGTTAAGCGAGCGCCTTTTTGTCCAATTGGATCTTTAGTCACTTGAACTAAAACTGATTGACCAGTTTTCAATACATGTTCAATTTTCTTTGGTTGGTTATCAGTTAATCCAGCTGCATCCCAATTAACTTCACCAGCGTAGAGGACTGCGTTACGACCTTTGCCGATATCTACGAATGCTGCTTCCATGGAAGGCAAGACATTCTGAACTTTTCCAAGATATACGTTGCCTACATATGAAATATTACTATTGCGATTTACATAGTGTTCAACTAAAACTTTATCTTCGATTACTGCAATCTGAGTTCGATCGCCTTTTTGACGTACCAACATCTCGCGATCAACTGATTCGCGACGAGCTAAAAATTCAGCATCGGTAAGAATTGTGCCGCGTTTTCGATTTTCTCGGTAATCGCCGCGAGAATCATTTCGAGAGTAACCGCGACCTCGATCGCGCTCTTTAAATCTTCCAGCACGTTGTGGGCGATCTTCCCGTTTTACAAATTCTTTCTTAACTGGAGTCCGAGCTTCGCGAACTTTCACAACTGTAGTCACGCCATCTTCTTCAACAATCTCACCAGCAGCAACACCATCCCCATCAGATCGGCGACGACGTCGGCGCTTGCGGATAACGGTCTCGGCATCAACAATTGAATTTGAGGTTATCTGATTTTCATCATCGGAACTTTCGGCACCAGTTGCACCTTCGGAATTGCTAGTAGCGCCGAATTCACCTGGGCGACGGCGACCACGGCCACCACGACGACGACGTTTGCGATTTCGTGGATCGGAATCATCGCTACTTACCTCTGTGGTTACAGTCGCCGGCTTTTCCAGAACAGCCTTAGCTACTTTGGCTACTTTCTTGGCTGGCGCTGCAGTGGCAGGCGCTGCTTGAAATAGTGGAACTGGAATAGCTTTCTTAGAAACTTTTGGGGCTTTCTCAACTTTTTCAATTGAGTCAGCGCTCTTTACGGGTTCAGTATTTTTTTTAACTGCGCGCTTACGCGCTTTTTTAGGCTCGATAGCCATATCTTCAAATCCTTTTTACGCCCTAAAGCGTTCTCGTCGCACCCGATATCTGGCGCGTTATTCTTAAAATCTTCGGTTGGCTCAGGCTGCGATCTGGATCTGGCTATCAATCCGCTTTGGCGGAGATAACTACTGACATCAGATGCGCTAAGCGCTGGCGAAAGTATGACAGAAGCACGGTGCTCCGCCTAATCCCCGCACGGAAGGTCGTTACCGGCTCCGCAAATGGACGTTTTGGAGGAGGCCAATTCCGATCAGGGTGGCAAACATGCTGGAACCACCATAAGAGATGAATGGCAGCGGTACCCCGGTCATCGGCATCAAACCCATCGTCATTCCGATATTTTCAAAAGTCTGGAAAGCAAACCAAGCAATTACGCCGATACACATTAACCGTCCGAAATAATCTTGAGTGCGCCGCGCGATCGTAAATGCGCGCGCCAAAATGATTGCGTAGAAAAAGAGAATTAGGCCAGACCCAAGAAAACCTAACTCTTCACCAGCTACTGTAAAAATAAAGTCGGTCTGTTGTTCTGGCACAAAACGTCCATTTGTTTGTGGTCCATTAAATAAACCTTTACCAATCAATCCGCCAGAACCGATGGTGATCCGAGCTTGGCGAAGTTGGTAACCACTTTGCTGTGGGTCTGCGGTTGGGTCAACAAATGATTGGAGCCGATTTAATTGGTAATCATTAACTATGCCCGATTTAACTGCGACAAAACCACCAAGGAGTGCAAGTAGCAGTAATCCAACTACCCATCTTGTTGGTGCACCAGATACCGCAATAATAGTTACAACGCAAGCGCTAATAATTATTGTGGTTCCTAAATCTGGTTGCACGACGATTAGGAGCATTGGCACGGCCGCCACTAAGAGCGCTTTCATGACATCTGAATTGCTGGGATAAGAATCATGATCATGTTTTTCTGCCAAAATCATTGCAATTCCAATGATAATAGAAATTTTTGCTAACTCAGCTGGCTGGATTTGAAAACCGCCGGGTAGTGATATCCACGCACGTGCACCATTCACCTTGCTTCCTAGCTGTGGAATTAAAACGATTATTAACCCAATTACTCCTAAACCCCAAACAAAAGGTGTGTATGCGCGGAGCAATCGATAATCTATTAACGTAGTTCCAAGAGCTAATAACAAGCCAATAATGATATTAATGATGTGACGCTTTAAATAATATTGTGGATCTAAGCCATTACTAGCAAACCATTGTCGAGTGCTTGAATAAACGAGTGCGATTCCAAGACCTAATAAGCCAATAACCGCGCCACTTAGCCAGTGGTCAAAGCCATTGAATAATCCGCGGCGTTGGCCGAATTCGTTACGTCTAGTTCGCAACGAGAATTGTGAGCTCATGGCATCGCTACTTTCTTAAGTGCGCCAAATTTTGTAACATCGATGTTGGGAAGCGTACTTGGAACACCCATCGGCATTACTGATTTTTGACCGTTCGTACCAAAGATTGCTTCATAAATTTTACGGACACCAACACCGCTAGTACTTGCACCAAAACCACCTTGGCTAACCACCATTACAACTGCATATTGTGGCTTATCAGATGGTGCAAACGAAGCAAACCAGGATGTATCCGCTTTCGAAGATCCATCCCAATTCTTGCCAAATACTTGAGCGGTACCCGTCTTGCCACTTACCGCAACTGGTAATCCGGCGAATGAACCTGCACCAGTTCCAGAAGTTACTACTGCTCGCAGAGCTGAATGTAAAAAGTCAATAGTTTTCTTATCGGCAGGGATCTTTCCAGTTACAACTGGTTCAAACTTTTTAACTAATGTGCCATCTGATTTAACAATAGCTTTTGCAATTTGTGGCTGGTATAGCGTTCCACCATTTGCGATGGCTGCATAAGCAACTCCTAATTGCAGCGGCGTCATCAAAGTATCACCTTGACCGATTGAGAAGTTAACCGCATCTCCAGCACGAACTTTGTCGCCATCAATGCAATTTTCGCGAGCGATATCAATTAATAATGGTGTTAGTTGAGATTTCTTAGCTCGGTCTCTGTAATTGCAATAGAAATCTTTATTCTGGCCATACCAATCTAATTTCCATTGTCGATCTGGGAGTCGGCCACTAATTTCAGAGGGTAGGTCAATGCCGGTCTTCTTTCCTAAGCCAAAACCTTTTGCAGTCGTAAAGAAGTAATCATTGGCATTTGCTTTAGGACGCAAGCCGCCATCTCTAACCCATTCATCGTAAGCAACCTGATACCAAAGTGAGTCACAAGAAATTGCAATCGCAGTTTTTAGTGAAATTCGACCAGCTGCTTTTGAGTCAAAATTCTTAAATTCTCGGTTACCAATTTGCACTGTTGCTGGGCAGTTGTATGAGGCATCAGTGCTATAGCCGGCGCGGACTGCGGCGGCCGTTGAGATAACTTTAAAAGTTGACGCTGGCGCGAATGCACCTTGGACGGCACGTGAAAGCGCTGGGACTGCCGACTTCTCTGAATAGAGATTCTTGGCTTGCGCAACTGTGATGCCATTCTCCCAAATATTTGGATCATAAGTTGGATAAGAGGCCATCGCTAAAACTGCGCCAGTCTTAACATCTAACACAATCGCAGCACCTGAATCTGCGCGGTGACCAAGGGATCGACCCCGCAAAATTGATGCATATAACTCTTTCTCTACCGCCGCTTGTAATTTTGCATTTATATTTAAAATTAAATTATCGCCCGGAATAGGTTTAGTGTCGCGCGACTGTTGTGTGATTGCTTCCTTGCGGTCAACTATTACAGTTTTAATTCCGGCAGTTCCCCGTAAAATTGAGTCATATTGATATTCCAAACCAGACTTGCCGATTAATTCATTTCTAAAATAATTAATTCCCTTACCGTTATTCATATCGGCTTCAGTAACGGGCCCTACATAACCTAATACATGGGCAATGTTCTCGCCTTCAAGTGACGGGTAATTGCGAATGGAAATTGGCTCTGCATTAACACCAGGGAAAATATCAGAATGCTCCAAAATATTAAGAGCTTGACCTTGAGTTGCTTCTTTTGTTACTGGGATTGGTTGGTAACGAGTACCGTTCCAACAACCAGCCCGGTCCCCTTTGGGTAGCTCTGGGCAGAGTCGGGTGCGGATATAAACATCGTTGTAATTCAATCCCAATACAACAGCGACTTTTTGCAGTATCGCGACTCCTTTATCGGGAGTCTTGTCAATAATGGAACGGTCCACAGTTACAACTAATCCAGCGCGGTTTATCGCGATTGGTGTTCCAATATCATCAACGATGACACCTCGGTTTGCTGGCGTAACTATGTCACGGCTTTGGATATTAAGCGCGGCTTCGCGGTAACGCGGCCCATCGGCAATTTGTAAATAGAAAAGTCGACCTAATAGCGCAACCATTAAGGAAGCAATAAAAATTTGCACCACAATTAAATTTAACCGCGAGCGATCAACCATTAAATATCCCTGGATGAAAGCGTAAATTGATGAAATTTATTAGTTATTGGCATATAAAGTGGTGCCAGCATCAAAGTCCAGATGAAGTTTCCAGTTAGTTCTTGCAGCGCTGGGAAAAACGAAATTAGTTGTTCGCCCAAGATTGCACTTGCAATTAAATAAGCAATCAAAGTTATGGTAACTGCCGCGGCAACAATGAGCGAAAGCGTTAGTGGCCGTGAAGCTAAATCGCCAAGTCCTTCTCGATTTACTGAGACTAAATAAGCCATTACAGTTAGTACTAGCGTCCATTGCCCAAATGGCGAGTCGATGTTGGGACTTAAATCTAAAAAAAATCCAGCGATAAAGCCTGAAATCAAAGCACCATTTCTACTTTCCATTGCAACCCAGGTCATCGTTACCGCAAGAAAAATGGAAAACCCACCAATAAGAAAGTGAATCTGATTAAAAACGATTTCTTGTATAAAAAACAGCGCACCAAAAAATCCAAAAGTGATAAAGATGCGACTAGTAAACATCGATTGCTCGCTAAGCCGAAGGTGATGGTGTTGGGGTAACTGTAATTGTTACAGTGGGAGTTGGAGTTGCCATTGGCTTTGGCGGCACGAGCCCATCTCTTGGGTCACCGCCAGTTTCGGAGATAACTACTGAAACTATTCCAAGGGATGTTAGCTTCGCATAACTACTAACACGCCCGTGCTTAGTTAATTGGCCAGAAGTATTATCAACATCAATTACCAGACCAACTGGAATTCCAGGCACAAAAGGTTTGCCGCCATCGCTACCGCGTGCTAGTAATACATCGCCAATTTTTACGGTTTCGGTCGCATCAAGAAGTTCTAATTCAAAATTTCTACTACCCGTACCAGAAAGAATCCCCATTACTTGCGAACCGGCAACTCTGACGCCGATTCTAAAAGTTGGATCACTGATCAATAGAATCACTGCAGAGTTCGCAGTTACTGATTTAACTGCACCAACTAAACCGGCACCCGACATCACCGTCATATCTCTCGCAATTCCTGAGGAACTTCCAGCGTCAATTGTGATGGTTTGACTGAAAGAAGTTGCGCTACCTCGTGCAATTACTCGAGCTGAAACGATTTTATATTGCGCTTCCCCCGCTAGATTTAAAACCGACTTGAGCTGGGTTAGCTTTCCTTTCAAATCTTTTTGTAAAACTAACTTTGCTTTCAACGCTTCGTTCTCTTTCTGTAATGCTTCAATTTCATTTCCAGATCGACCTAAATGGCTGACATCACTGAAAAAATTTCCAATTGGTGCGAAGAGCCGCGAAGAAAAACTTTGAATTGGTGAAAAAAAAGTTTGGGTAGCCGAACGCGTACCTGATATTAAACTAACGCCACGCAAATCCAATGTAATTAGAAAGAGCGCAGTTACCAACAAAATAACTAATAGAAGCCGACTTCGGCTATTACCTCGCGGTGCCATAGTTACTTTCGGGAAATGCTATCGACGTGGCTCGGAGATCAAGACTTTTTCTAACGCCTCAAACTCTTCAACACACTTTCCTGAACCTTCAGCAACAGCTTGCAGTGGACGATCTGCAATATGAATTGGCATATTAGTTTCGTGGCGCAATCTTTCGTCGAGACCGCGTAGTAACGCTCCGCCTCCGGTCAAAACAATGCCGCGATCCATTAAATCGCTGGCAAGTTCTGGTGGGCATTTATCTAGCGTTGCTTTAACTGCGTTAATGATTGCATTTACTGGTTCTTCGAGCGCTTTACGAATATCTTCAGCAGAAACCACAATTGTTTTCGGTAAACCTGTCGCTAAATCGCGACCACGAATTTCAGCATCTGGTTCATCGCGTAATGGAAACGCTGAACCGATTGCCATTTTAATTTCCTCAGCAGTGCGCTCACCAAGTAATAATGAAAATTCTCGTTTAACCCAATTAATAATTGCTTGGTCTAATTCATCGCCGCCAACGCGAATCGATAGCGCAGTAACAATTCCACCAAGTGAAATAACGGCTACTTCAGTGGTTCCGCCGCCAATGTCGACGACCATGTTTCCAGTTGGTTCGTGGATAGGTAAACCAGCACCAATCGCAGCAGCCATTGGCTCTTCAATGATGTAAACCTTACGTGCGCCGGCCTCATAACCCGCATCTTTAACGGCCCGCTGCTCTACCCCGGTAATGCCGCTTGGTACGCAAACTACAATTCGAGGTTTAGCTAAATAACGACGCTTATGAACTTGGCGAATAAAATATTTAATCATCAGAGCAGTTGTGTCGAAATCTGCGATTACGCCATCTTTAAGTGGGCGAATTGCGACAATCGATCCTGGAGTACGGCCGATCATCTTCTTCGCTTCCATACCAACCGCGAGAACTGCGCCAGTGTCTTGGTTTACCGCAACCACACTTGGTTCGTTAAGAACAATGCCTCGACCACGTACATAAACCAATGTATTTGCGGTACCTAAATCAATCGCCATATCACGACCGAGAAATGACCAGCGGCTGGTGTTCTTTGACATCTTGCTCTCCTCTTTGATATTTACTGCGGGGAAGTTATTTTTTAGCTAAAGAAAATTTTAATTTCGCGTTCTGCAGATTCGACCGAGTCAGATCCATGAACGATATTTTGTACAACTTTCGTTCCTTGATCTCGAGCTAAATCACCGCGGATAGATCCGGGGACTGCAACAGTTGGATCTGTTACGCCAGCCATAGTTCGAAAACCTTCGATGACACGTTCGCCCTCTGCAACCATTGCGACAATGGGTCCAGATGACATGAATTCAAGTAGCGGCTCAAAAAATGGCTTGCCGTTATGTTCCTCATAATGCTTTTCCAGAATTGAGCGATCCGCATTTAACATTCGCATGCTGGTAATTACATATCCTTTAGTTTCAATTCGCGAAATAACTTCGCCAACTAAACCGCGGCGTACGCCATCCGGCTTTACCAATATTAAGGTGCGTTCTTTACTCACGGGGTTATTGTATTGGCGGTCTGGCTATTCTCTTAATTTTGGGTTTGCGAGCAGGGCTGCCCGCGCTGCCTCGCCTTTTCGCCCCACAACTATCGCTGCGACCCATAGCCCTGCGAAAAGTAACCCCATGAAAAACATCATTGGAACCACAAATCCATATACAACTATCAGTAATTGCAAAATTGAGCCAGAGATCCAACCAAATTTTCGTTTTAACAAGCCCGCATTTAATAGCGCAAGAATTGCAAGCAATCCCCCAAGCGTTAACGCTAAAGCTCCATGATTATCTTTTGCGATCAGCAAAGCAAATCCCATTAAGAAAAATTCCATAGCTAATACTGCAGCACCTAGTATCCGCATTAATCTCTCATTTCATCTCTTGGGTTCACATGTAGCGCATATTTTTTAACGATGGTACGGCCTTCGCCAGCAGTTACCACAGATCCCGTAATCAAAACTGCGCAATTACCATCATTAATATCATTATCTAACTTTGCTTGTTCCATTGATTTTCGAATTGCGTCACTCAATGTCGGAATAACACTCACTCGATCATGGCCAAATATTTGTTTTGCCAATCGCTCCAATTCTCCGACCGGCATTGCGCGCGGCGAAGAATTCGAAGAGAGCACGATTCGATCCGCGATTGGCTCTAACGCTTCCAAAATTCCGACAACATCTTTATCACCCATCGGTGCAACCACTGCAATTATGGTTGAGAAATCAAATTCATTAGAGATTGTTTGGGTTAGCGCGGTTGCGCCATGTGGGTTATGTGCCGCATCCAAAATCACGGTTGGATTTCGATAAACAACTTCACAGCGTCCCGGTGAATCGACATGCATAAAAGCTGCCCGGACCATATCCGGATCAAGTTGTTTGCTGCCGGCAAAAGCTTCTACTGCAGCAAGAGCCACAGTGGCATTCTCGCTTTGGTGTGCGCCATAAAGTGGCAGAAAAATATCTTCGTAGGTTGCGGTAATTCCTTGGATAGTGAGCATTTGACCACCCACTGCAAGATCGCGTCTAAGTAAAGAAAATTCAATGCCTTCTCGCATCGGAAGCGCTTCTACTTCCACGCACTTTTGCATTAACACTTTGGCAACTTCGACATCTTGGTGGGCCAAAATAGCTACTGAATGCGGCTTTATAATTCCAGATTTTGTGGCCGCAATCTCAACTAAAGTGTTTCCAAGATATTGCATATGATCAAATCCAATTGGTGTAATCACGTTAACAGCAGCATTAATTACATTAGTTGCATCCCATTCGCCGCCCATTCCCACTTCAAAAATGCCTACATCAACCGGAAATTCTGCAAATGCCACAAAAGCTAACGCAGTAATTGCTTCAAAAAATGAAACTGGATGCTCGGATCTGCTATCTACTAAATCCAAATAAAGTGCAACATCGTTATAAGTTGCAACCATTCCAGCTGCACTGATTGGTTCTTTATTTATCGAAATACGTTCTAAGAAAGATTCAAGATGTGGGCTGGTAAATCTGCCAGTCCGTAACCCCATTTCAAAAAGGAGAGCATCAACCATTCTTGATGTTGTGGTCTTACCGTTAGTTCCAGTTAAATGCAGAGTTGGATAAGAAAGTTGGGGTGAACCAAGCGCATCAGCTAATAGCGAGATTCGATCAAGGGTGGGCTCTAACTTACTTTCTGGCCAGCGAGCGAGTAATGCTTGCTCAATGAAATTTAATTTATCTAAATCTTCAGCAGAATTCATTTTGAAGGGAGCGCTGCAAGTAAGGCATTGATACGAGTTATCTCAGTTGTACAAAATTCGGCGCGTTCTCGAATTTCCTTTATAACGTCCATCGGTGCTTTAGCCATGAAATTCTCATTTTCTAACTTCACGAGCGCACTCTGTTTATCTTTTTCAATAGCGGCTAAATCTTTAGTTAATCGTGATCGTTCCGCGACCACGTCCACATTACCCGTTAGATCAAATTCAACGCTGAAGCGTCCAATTTCAATCTTTGCACTTGCGGAAAACTTTTCATTTGGCACATCAAGTCTGGTTACAAATCGAAGTGCGCCTTCATAGTTCGAAAGCCCGCCTTTGCTAAGCCCATGTATTTGGGCTGGAATCTTTGCGGAAGTTTTAATTCCTTGGTCATTTCGGAAGCGCCTAATTTCGGTAATTAAATTCTGTAAATCAGAAACCTTCGTAGTTACATTCTTTTCATCAACTAGCGCATCGGCAATCGGCCACTTAGAAATAACCAGCGAATCACCATTAGTTAACGCCTTCCAAAGAGTTTCAGTGATGAATGGCATAACTGGATGAAGTAATCGGAATAATTGATCTAGTACATGGCCGAGTACCCGCTTAGTGTTTTCGGTTTCAGTACCACCTTTCGCAAATACGTCTTTAGTTAGCTCCAAATACCAATCGCAAACGTCATCCCAAGCAAAGTGATAAATCGCTTCACAAGCTTTTGCGAACTCAAAATTCTCAAAATTCTGGTCAGCTAATTTAATAGTTTCGTTTAAACGATTGAGAATCCATAAATCAATATGATTTAAAGCTTTTGCATCAGGTAGGTCACCAGCAATTGTTGCACCATTAATCATTGCGAATCTGGTTGCATTCCAGAGCTTGGTCGCGAAGTTGCGTGCACCACCCACCCACTCTTCAGCGAGCGCTTGATCAGTACCTGGATTTGCGCCATTGGCTAAAGTGAATCGCAACGCATCTGATCCATATTTATCCATAAACTCAATTGGGTCCACGGTATTGCCACGGCTCTTACTCATTTTCTTACCAAATTTGTCGCGCACTAATCCATGCAGCGCAATCGTGTGAAAAGGTGCAACGCCATCCATCGCAAATAGCCCCATCAACATCATGCGAGCTACCCAGAAAAATAAAATATCGTAACCAGTAACTAATACTGAGGTTGGATAAAATTTCTTTAAGTCTTCTGTTTCATTTGGCCAACCAAGTGTTGAAAATGGCCAGAGTCCAGAAGAGAACCAAGTATCTAAAACATCTGGATCTTGTTCATAACCTGCTGGCGCGCTTTCGCCAGGTCCAACAACAATCTCTTCACCATTTGGCCCATACCAAACTGGAATCCGATGTCCCCACCACAGTTGGCGAGAAATGCACCAATCGTGCATGTTATCTACCCATTCAAAATACCTAGGTTCCATTGATGTCGGTTCGATTTTTACTTTACCGTTTCGAACTGCATCTCCAGCAGCCTTAGCAAGTGGTGCAACTTTCACGAACCATTGTTTAGAAAGTCGAGGTTCAACAATGGTTTCGCATCGCGAGCAATGTCCAACTGAATGTAAATAAGGGCGCTTTTCGTTAACGACTTTGCCTAACTTCCGTAACTCTCCAACTACAGCTTTACGCGCATCGAAGCGATCCATGCCATCAAATTGAGTCCCAGTATTTTCAATAACGCCGTTTTTGTCCATGATTACAATCAATTCAACATCGTGCCGAGTCGCGATATCGAAGTCATTAGGGTCATGAGCTGCCGTTACTTTTACCGCGCCAGTTCCAAAATCTGGGTCAACGACTTCGTCAGCAATAATCGGAATCATTCGATTCACTAACGGAAGTAATACGGAGCGGCCAACCATATGTTTGTAGCGGGGATCATCAGGATGAACCGCTACTGCACCATCAGCCAACATAGTTTCTGGGCGGGTAGTTGCGATCGTAATTTGATCGTCGCCTTCACCGTAAACAATTGAAACAAATTCACCAGGAATTTCTTTGTGATCAACTTCGATATCTGAAAGTGCAGTCAAACATCGGGTGCACCAATTGATGATTCGCTCAGCTCGATAAATCAAACCTGCATCAAATAACCGTTTAAATATTGTGAGTACTGCTTGTGAACAATTCTCATCCATCGTAAATGCTTCGCGCGACCAATCCACGCTATCGCCAAGACGCTTCATCTGTTCGAGAATTGCGCCGCCAGACTCTGCTTTCCATTCCCAAACTTTCTTAACAAACTCTTCACGACCAAAATCGTGGCGAGTTTTACCTTGTGCTGCTAATTGTTTCTCTACAACATTTTGCGTTGCAATGCCCGCGTGATCCATTCCAGGCAACCAAAGCGTTTCAAAACCTTTCATTCTTTTCATGCGAATTAAAATGTCTTGAATTGTGTGATCCAGCGCGTGGCCGATGTGCAAACTTCCAGTCACATTTGGCGGTGGAATTACTATCGTAAATGGTTTCTTATCTGAATTTGCATCAGCGTTGAAATAACCAGCTTTAACCCAAGCAGCGTAAAGCGGTCCCTCGATATCGGCAGGAACAAAACTTGATGGCAGCTCAGTCATAATGCGACAGTCTAGATTAAGCGCTCTTCTCTTCTGAACGCTTATTTGTACGCTTTGGACCCATAACGCCGCGGTCAACAAAGGTTGGGGTCGCACGATCTGAAACAACTTCTGGCGTAATCAGAACTTTTCCAATTTCACTCTTAGATGGAACTTCATACATGACCGGCAACAAAACTTCTTCCATTATGGCGCGAAGTCCGCGTGCTCCGGTGCCACGCTTAATAGCTTGATCCGCAATAACATCTAACGCTGCCGGTTGAATTTCAAGTTCAATATCATCCATTTCAAACAAGTGTTGATATTGCTTAACTAGCGCATTCTTAGGTTCAGTAAGAATTTGCAATAACGCTGCGCGGTCTAAATTCTCTACGCTAGTAACAATCGGTAATCGGCCAATGAACTCTGGAATCATGCCAAACTTCAACAAATCTTCGGGCATTACATCTGCGAATAGATCAAGTGTTTTCTTATCCGCTTCGCTTTGCAAAGTTGCATTAAATCCAACACCGGCTTTTCCTTTGCGGCCTTCAATAATTTTCTCAAGTCCAGCAAACGCTCCGCCTACAATAAATAAGACATTTGTTGTATCGATTTGGATAAATTCTTGATGTGGATGTTTACGACCACCTTGTGGCGGAACTGATGCAGTTGTACCTTCAAGGATCTTTAACAACGCTTGTTGTACACCTTCACCAGAGACATCTCGAGTGATTGATGGGTTCTCACTCTTGCGTGCAACTTTATCAATTTCATCTATGTAAATAATTCCAGTTTCAGCTTTCTTAACATCAAAATCGGCTGCCTGAATCAATTTAAGCAGAATGTTTTCAACATCTTCACCAACATAACCAGCTTCAGTTAAAGCAGTCGCATCTGCAATCGCAAACGGCACATTTAACATTTTTGCCAATGTTTGCGCAAGTAAAGTTTTACCGCATCCAGTTGGGCCCAATAGAAGAATATTGCTCTTCGCAAGTTCGACACCGTCTTCGCGTTTTCCATCGCCAGACTTAATTCGCTTGTAATGGTTATAAACGGCAACCGATAATGATTTTTTAGCGCGGGTTTGTCCGATTACATATTGATCTAAGAAATTAAAAATTTCAGTTGGTTTAGGAAGTTCTTGAATTCCAAGTGAGGTGCTCTCACTTAGCTCGTCCTCAATAATTTCATTACAGAGCTCGATGCACTCATCACATATATATACGCCTGGACCAGCAATTAACTTTTTAACTTGCTTCTGCGTCTTTCCGCAGAAAGAACATTTAAGCAGGTCACCGCTTTCACCGATGCGTGTCATTACGTCCTCTTCTCAACGTGGGGAATCCGTTGCGCTAAGGGTACGCGGAAGGGCTTAGTTGCGTCTTGATTAATGCGCGTTAATTACTAAAAAGCTGTTCGCTCTTAGAGTAATTACTTCTTTGAAGCTTTACGCGAAGCAAGAATTTGATCGATTAATCCGTACTCAACTGCTTCAGCTGAAGTGAGGATCTTGTCACGTTCAATATCTTTCGCAATCTCTTCTTTTGGTCGTGAAGAGTGCTTAGCTAACATCTCTTCAAGAAGTGTCCGCATCCGCATAACTTCGCGAGCTTGAATTTCAATATCGGAGCCTTGTCCGCCACCTTCGCTATATGGCTGGTGGATTAAAATTCGTGAATGCTCGAGCGCATAACGCTTTCCAGCAGTTCCACCAGCAAGTAATACCGCAGCAGCAGATGCAGCTTGACCAAGACAGATTGTCATTACATCCGGGCGAACGAATTGCATCGTGTCATAAATTGCAGTTAGCGCAGTAAATGATCCACCAGGTGAGTTGATGTACATCATGATGTCGCGATCTGGATCCATAGATTCCAAAGTCAAAAGTTGGGCCATGACATCATTAGCCACAGTGTCATCGATTGCTTGACCCAAGAAAATAATTCGCTCTTCGAATAATTTTGTATATGGATCTAGGCGTTTGTAGCCATAACTTGTGCGTTCTTCAATAGTTGGGAGCACATAACGACTTACTTGATTAATTAGGTCGGATTGTTTCATCGGGCGGTACCACCACTTCCTGCTACTTGGCCGGCAGATTTAACAACATGATCAACAAAGCCATACTCTTTTGCTTCTTCGGCAGCAAACCAACGGTCGCGATCTGAATCAGCTTCGATAATTTCTACTTTTTGACCAGTGTGGAATGCAATTAATTCGGCCATTCCTTTTTTAGTGAAAGACATTTGTTCTGCTTGAATCTTGATATCGCTTGCCGTTCCGCCAATTCCACCAGAAGGTTGGTGCATCATGATTCGTGCGTGCGGCAACGCATAACGTTTTCCAGCAGCGCCGGCGCATAATAAAAATTGACCCATCGATGCAGCAAGACCCATTGCAACTGTTGCAACGTCATTCTTGATGTATTGCATGGTGTCGTAAATCGCCATACCCGCAGAAATAGAACCGCCAGGTGAGTTGATGTAAAGATAAATATCTTTATCTGGATCTTCGGCAGCTAGCAATAACATTTGTGCAGCGATTGCATTGGCCATGGAATCTTCGACTACCGACCCTAGGAAAATAATTCTTTCCTTTAAAAGTCGGTCATAAACTCGATCTTCCAATCCACCCGCACTTGTTTGTGCTGAGCGAGATTGTGGCGTTATAAGCTCCACGATTTCCTCCATCTGTTCTGGTATTGACCCTAACAATCTTTACGCGCAATTGCTTCCTGATAAAGAAAAAAAGATGCGAAAAGCGCGCTTGTTCGCTTAGAGCGAAGCGATTATTCGGTTGGTTCAGCTATTTCAGGCTTAGGACGCAACGCTTCTAAATCCACTTTGCGACCAGAAGCATCTTCAACAGCAATGCGTTCTAACACAACTGCGAGTGCTTTGGTTCGCGAAACATCGGCTACAACGGAAGTTATTTGGCCAGAATTCGAAATCTCTTGCACGAATTGTTCTGGTGCCATTCCGTAACGAGTAGAGGACCGAATTAAATATTCCGTTAATTCAGCTTCTGAAACTTGTACATTTTCAGCTCTAACAATCGCGTCTAGTAAGAATTCGGTAGCCAAGCTCTTCTTAACTTCTTCAATAACTTCAGCCCGGTGAACTGTGTCATCTAAGCGATTTTCCTTCTCTAGATGCGCAGTTACTTCTTCTTCCACAATTCCTTCTGGAATTGGGATTTCTAAAGTGTCTAAGAGCTGTTGCACTAGCAAATCGCGAGCTTGCGCACCTTGTTCCATGCTCTTTAAACGAGTTAATCGCTCACTTACATCGGCGCGAAGTTCAGTTAAAGTATCGAATTCGCTTGCAAGCTTAGCAAATTCATCATTTAACTCAGGAAGTTCACGAGTTTTTACCGCTTTCAAAGTAACAGTTACTTCGCCAATTTCGCCTTCTGCCATTCCAACAAGTGGTGCATTAAAAGTTTTTTGGTCTTCGACTTTTAAGCCAACTAGTACTTCATCTAGCCCTTCAATCATCTTTCCAGAGCCAACTTCGTATGAGATTCCGTTTGCAGATCCGCCTTCAATTTCCTTACCATCTACTTTTGCAACTAAATCAATCGAAACGAAGTCGCCGGTAGCAGCATCTTTTTCAACAGTAGTTAAGGTGCCAAAGCGAGCGCGCAGCGAATCTACTTGCTCTTCAATATCTTTCTCAGTGACTGCTACATCGTCAACTTTGATCGATATCTTTGAAAAATCAGGTAGATCAATTTCTGGGCGTATTTCAACTTCAACAGTGAATGCGACTTTCTTATTATCTTCAAGCTCAGTGATATCTACATTTGGACGACCAACTGCAAGAACTTCATGTTCACGCACAGCTTGGCTATAAAAAACAGGAAGCGCGGCGTTGATGGCTTCATCTAAAACGGAGCCACGGCCAACCCGTTGGTCGATCATTGCTTGTGGAACTTTTCCTTTACGGAAACCTGGAATTACTATTTTCTCAGAGATGCTTTGGTATGCATCTTTAATGTGCGGTGCGAGCTCTGTGAATTCCAAATCAATAGTTAACTTAACTCGAGTTGGCGAAAGTTTTTCAACGGCGCTTTTCACGGAACTCCTTTTTACAGTTTCATTCTCGGTCAGGATTTTTATGGATTTTGGTCGGGGCGGAGAGATTCGAACTCTCGGTCTCCTGCTCCCAAAGCAGGCGCGCTAGCCACTACGCTACGCCCCGCGGCGCAATGTGAGAGTCTAGACGAGAAATTCCCAAGTCAATACCTCACCCGATAACCTATGCCCCTCGCAGAGAATCCAGCCGCGAGAAGTAAGACCGCGTAAACAACGCGGGCGTAGCTCAATGGTAGAGCTCCAGCCTTCCAAGCTGGCCATGCGGTTTCGATTACCGTCGCCCGCTCCAATTTTTCCTTGGAGTTTATTTATCCAATACTCCCCACTAATTGAATTACCGCTGATCCACTAAATACCATTGCATTTGCTCCACTCACTCCCTGTAAATCAATTATTGTAAACGCAAGTGAACCTGCGCTGTTTCCCATCGCAACAGTTCCAATAACATGAAAAACATAAGAATGTGAAGCAAGTTCACTAATTACATCAAATGATTCTGAAACTACATAGTTTGCATTCAGTGTAGCTAAGCCGCTGGAACAGGAACTTGTTAAACCAAAATATTTACTAGTCACGCTGTTGGCAATTTTGCCTTTAAGAATTACATCGAAAACATAATTTTTATTAGCTTCTAAAGTTCCAATACTTGGCGATCCAGCAGATGAAGGCCAGGCACTTGAATTCAAAGTGAATGCGCCAACACTTATGTAGTAAGCGTTTGATGGACCTGCAGAACCAGTGCTACCAACTGTTCCGGTATCACCTTTCAACCCTTGAGCACCTTGTGAACCAATAGAACCGTTCGTTCCATTAGTTCCATTAGTGCCATTTACTCCCGCTGTACCCGCACCTCCGGTTGCACCTTGTGAACCTGTTGCACCTTGTGAACCTGTTGCACCAGAACCACCGGAAGCTCCAGTTGCACCTCGCTCACCTGTTGCACCTGTCGCACCTGTCGCACCAGTCGCACCAGTCGCACCAGTGTCACCTTTATCGCCTTTTTCACCTGTTGTACCCGTCGCGCCAGTCGCGCCAGTATCACCTTGTGCACCAGTATCACCAGCACTGCCTACCGAAACTGATCCCGTTGATCCAGTTTTTCCATCAACGCCTTGCGGACCCATTAATCCAGTTGGACCTTTTAAATTAATTGGCACGGGCCATTTCCCATTTGCTTTTGGGCCAAATAAATTGAATGTTTTTTTATCAATATAAAAATCACCATTTATTCCAACCGAAGCAGAAGGTGTACCGCTGCCGCTTAATAACATTGTTGGAGTTGCAGAAGTTGTTCTTCCTGCAGCTTTAAATGTTTTTCCAAATGTCGCGCCCGAGCTTGCCGTTGCCGAAATTTGTGTTGCAATCAATGTAAAAATTACTAGAGGAAAGAGAAATGTTTTACTTGATTTTGCTTTCATCGCGACCCATTCCTAGAGAGTTTTGGTCCCCCATGGCTGGGGGGCTTCCACTAAGTAGAGTGCTCCCCCTTTAATGTCGGTTAAAAGATGATTCTCGTCTTTCAGATAAGCGCTAATGAGCATAAATTTGAGGGTTCTGTCCATAATTCACACCTGACTTTAAGGAAAACTATACTTTTACCACAGGGTCAATCAGTTATATAGGGCCATCAAGCGCAAAGCGTTTGAATTAATGGTTAGGAGAAAAGTGAAGAAGAAATTTGTAGCTGCAGCACTCGCTACTGGAATTGTTATTTCATTAGGAACTGCTGGCTTTGCATCAGCACATGGCATGGGTGGAGAAAGTGGAACGAAAGCAGAAAGAAGTGCAGATCGCGCTGCTAAAGACACTTTAATCGCTACAACTATTGGACTTGATGCTGCAACAATTAAGTCTCGCTTGCACGCTGGAGAAACTCTTGCAGCAATTGCTGGAAATAAAACTTCCGCACTAATCACTGCACTAGTTGCAGCTAAAACTAAAGAGATTGATGCCGCTCTTGCTGCCGGAAAATTAACAGCAGCGAAAGCAACAACTCTTAAGACAAACCTAACTGCACACATAACTGAAAGAGTTAACCAAGTTCGTGGTCCAGGAATGGGCAAGGTTAAAGGTAAAGGTCACGGCATGGGTAAAGGTCACGGCCGGCCATAAATTCATAGCTTCCTTCCTCCGTGGGTA
>Ga0194063_10000463_pt1 | contig 29704 bp, 27 predicted proteins | sample SepL3720m_MetaG_FD_155459 | JGI IMG/M metagenome (GOLD analysis project Ga0194063, IMG submission 155459) | Anoxic zone freshwater microbial communities from boreal shield lake in IISD Experimental Lakes Area, Ontario, Canada - Sep2016-L373-20m | ecosystem: Environmental > Aquatic > Freshwater...
ACTCGTTTGAACATAATGAGTAAATTATACTCATGCGTTCTTAGAGAGTGATCTTAGTATATGGGGTACACCCCAATATATTAATAGGAAAAAAAATATTTTTATGTAATGTTGTTGTTTTCTGAAATCCAGAATGAAGCGGATGAGGAAGATTAGCAAATGAAAACCAACCAATCTCTTCCATTTTTTCTTCATCTCCTCTTTTCACATTGTTAATCTCAATATTACGTATTAGAAGAATGAAAGGAATCACAATCCAGTGGGTAGTAATCCCGCTAGATGTTGACCTCAATAACGTAATCGCGGGCAGCACTCGTTCAATAATTGCCATACACCCGTATTCTTCTTTAATTTCTTTCAATACATTTTCCTCAAGAGTAAGCCCGAACTCAAGCTTTCCTCCCCCACTATCCCATGTGCCCACTTCATCGCGACAGTTCTTACTCCGTTTATGGAGGAGCCATTTTCCTTTTTCATCATGACAATAAAACGATGTGCTTATTCCAATACAGTCAACTCCTGTTTTCATATTATCTATCCAGTGCATCAAGCCCGGGAAGTGTCCCTTTCTCAATAAGCTCAAGCATCGCTCCTCCGCCTGTGGAGATATGAGTAATTTTATCCTGATCTGGCAGATTCTTTATCACCGAAAGTGTATCTCCTCCTCCGAGAATTGAGATTGCTGATGAATTTGATACTATGGCTTTATAGAGCGCCAAGCTTCCCTTTGCAAATTGGGGATTTTCAAAATATCCTACCGGCCCATTCCAGAGAATGGTTTTTGCCTGAGAAATGATGTCGCAAAAGAGTTTTTCTGTTGCAGGACCGATGTCTAGCGTCTCATCTTCGGTTTGAACCGCCTCAACTGTTTTTATAGTGGGCTCTGATACCTCGTCGGTCTGAACACCAATTCTCCTATCAATCGGAAGGATTAATTGCTTGTTTTGTGCTTGCGCAAGATCAAGGAGTCGCTTTGCTTCTGGAATATATTCAAGTTCTACGAGCCCTTTGCCAATTTCTAAGCCTTTTGCCTTAAGAAAATTATTTGTCATTGCTCCTCCAATCAAGATTGAGTCGGAAACTGACATAAGTTTTTCTATGAGACCAATTTTTGAGGAGACTTTTGCCCCTGCAACAATTGATACTACGGGCCTTTGGGGAGCCTCAATTGCTTTCTTTATCATGGTCACTTCTTGCTTCAAAAGAAGCCCTCCATATGACGGAAGAAACCGAGTAACTCCAACGGTTGATGCATGCGCCCTATGAACACTTCCAAATGCATCGTCAACAAATATCTCTGCAAGATCGGCAAGTTGTTTTGAAAATACAGGATCATTCTTTTTTTCTCCCTCATAAAAACGGGTGTTTTCTAGTAGGTAAATTGTCTTTATATTTTCTTTGCCTGCTATGGCAGCCGACGCAGTTGCCGAAGGGGCAGAGGTGAGAAAATCATCAATTAGGGCTACTTTATAATCTGGAAAATAAGTTTGAAGACGTTCTGCAATTGGTTTCATGGAAAAAGCCATATCTCGCCCTTTTGGTTTTCCTAAATGAGACATTAGAATAAGATGGTTGTTGCCTTTAAGAAGAAGTTTGAGGGAGGGAAGAGAATTTATTATTCTTGTGTCATCATTAATAGATCCATCTTTTTTGAAAGAAACGTTATAATCAACACGCACCAACACTTTTTTGTTGGTTATTTCAACCTCGTCGATGTATTTGATCATAATCTAATTTAAGTATGAAGACAGAAGTTAGAAGTAAGAATTCAGAATACTATTGATTTATTCTGTCTTCTCTCTTCTGTCTTCTAAATTCTTTATATAAAATCGCTTACCTTCTCCACCAAATCCGCGATTCTGCACGAATACCCCCACTCATTGTCATACCATCCAAATATTTTTACTAAAGTTCCATTAATTACCTTTGTATAGCTTGAGTCAAAAATACTTGAGTGGGTGTCTCCAATAAAGTCAGAGGATACAAGTGGCGCCGTTACATAATCCAAAATACCTTTCATATCTCCTTCTGCATGCTTTTTAAAAGATTCATTTATCTCCTCTGCGGTTATTGACTTTTTCATAACTGCTGAAATATCAGTGAATGAGACTGTAGGAACGGGGACACGAACGCTCATTCCATCAAGCTTTCCTTTGAGTTCTGGAATCACTTTTCCTACCGCCTTTGCAGCTCCCGTTGTGGAAGGGCCAATGTTAAGCGCCGCTGCACGAGATCTGTCTGGCTTCTTATTTGACTCATCCACCAAGCTTTGTGTCGCTGTGTATGCGTGCACTGTGGTCAAATATCCCATTTCCACTCCAAATTCATCTTGTAATATTTTAAACATGGGGGCTGCGCAGTTGGTAGTACACGATGCATTTGAAATCACCTGTTCATTTTTCCAATCAATGCTCTTGTCATTTACTCCAAGTACGACATGAGTTGTATCATCTTTTGCGGGTGCAGTAAGAAGTACTTTTTTTACCGAGCCCTTAATATGTTTTGATAAATCTGCTTTTGTGGTAAATGCTCCCGTAGCGTCAATCACCACATCCACTCCGTAATCGCTCCAGGGGATTGCATCTATGTCTGCAATCATCATTGCAGGGATTTTTTTCCCATCTACGGTGATACAATCTTTTCCCGCTTCTACTTTTTTATTAAATCTTCTATACACGGAGTCATACTGAAGAAGATATGCGAGCATATCGGGGGTTGTTTTTCGTGTATTAATTGCGACGATTTCAAATGTGTCTCGCTCAAATGCAATGCGAGTAACGGCTCGTCCAATCCTACCAAATCCATTCAAACCGACTTTTATTCGTTTCATATTTAAATGCTAATTTATAATGAGAAGACAAAAGTTAGAAGTAAGAATTTAGAATAAAAGTGATTTATTCTGTCTTCTGTCTTCTATCTTCTTCCTTCTATGTGTAATTCTCTCAAAATTAGCCGCACCTCATCTTCTAGTGCTCGCATGACTTTTTCTTTGTAAGCCCCCTCCATATTCCAGATTTTTTCTTTAAAGGGGCCATTAGCTTTTTTTCTCGTCTTGTAATAAAACTGCTCATCCGTCTGCCCTTCCTTCTTTTCACCGGCACAGTTTACATCAAGCCAAGAATAAATCTCCTGTTTTAATTCACTCGACATATGTTCAAAAATAATATTTTGAAATCCTGTAGCAAGATGAATTTCAAGAGTTCCTACCTCAGGAAATCGATGAAAGAGAGCGGTGGGGAGAGTGGAAGCGCCATGTTGTACAACGCCGCCCATGCCAAATTTCTCCTGAGCAATTTTTCCAATTGATTCAATGACAGAGAAATCAACAACTGCTTGCTTTATGGTTCCATCAGGTAAAACAGTTCCCCCGTGGCTTGTTCCTGTCTGAACACTTACTTTTGATAGACCAACTGCAAACTTCTGCTGTTGCATTACAAGCTTCATAAATGCCTCATACTCGTCTCCTGTGCTGTTTTTCCCCCCAATATGGCCAATCTCACCTCCCACAGACACAGTAACGTCTTTGGGCTGAATATCACGAATATAATCGGTTAAAACTGCTGTCATGTGTGCATTTTCTTTTTGTTGTTCTTCAAGTTTTGTCTTCTTTAAATCAACAAGGGTTGAGGCGTCAATATCGATATTATAAAATCCTGCATCAATTGCCGATTTAATGAATTTTTTCAACACTTCTTCCTGTCCTTTTGGATCCAATATATATTTTTCAGCAGAAAATTGTGTATGGTCTGCTTGAATATAAACGGGCCCAATCCACTCCTCCGCGATAGCTGCAGCAAGTACGCTCGTGGCATATTCATCATGGGATTGATCCGTATATCCCACTTCTCCTCGCGCTATTTCAAAAATAGCGTACTCGACTTTTTTTTCTTTCATCAATCGGAAAAGAAGACGAGAGAAATCATAGGTTAAATTGCGCACATTAAATGCAGGAACGGTGAATCCTTTTAACTCTCCCTTCCCATATTTCATATAGATATCATGGATTGAAGCCGGATAGATACCCTGCTGTTTTGCGAGCATGCGAATTTCGCGCCGTGCAATTACTCTTTCTTCTTCGGAAGGATTAAAGACTGAAGCATTTACGAGTGTGTCAATTATAGTCATGGTGAGGTTATAATAGGTATAATTTTATAACGATTATAAGTATTATACTCAAATTATATGGATTGTATATTCTGCAAAATTATAGAGAAGAAAATCCCCTGTTATCAGGTATATGAAGATGATTTATTTTTTGGTTTTTTGGATATTGCTCCGCTCAGTAGAGGCAACGTGCTTCTTATTCCTAAGATACATTATCGCTGGGTTAATGATGTGCCTCAATTTGGATCTTATTGGGAAGTGGCGAAAGCTATATCTCAAAAGATGGAAAAGAAGCTAGGGGCAACATCAATTTCTTATCTTACGCTCGGAGAAGAAGTCCCCCATGCACATATTCGTATTATTCCTCGTTATTCTCCTGATGAATTATACCTCACTCTTAGGGAGCCTCTTCTTATTCCTAAAGAAGAAATGGAGAGGATTGCTAAAAGCTTGTCATAAAGAAATTGGAGGGGATTTGAGGATAGCTTTGAAAAAGTTGCACTTTCTTTACTACTCCACTTGCAGTGCGCGCCTCTGACTCAACTGTTTTTCCTTGAATAGGGAAGGATACTGCTGAATCGGCGCTTTGAAAGCCCAGTTTAGTTCTCCCATTAAGGACTTTTACAAAAGCCACCAATCCATTTTCTACTACTATTTTGCTCGGGGTTTTATGCGTAAAGCTTACTCCGTCTATTACAGTTGGTTGGGAAGGTTGAGAGGCAGCTGTTGCATTATTTATAAGTCCCGGCGATGAACAAGTATTATATGCATATCTTTCTAACGAATAGTCTTGTTTTACTATGGTTACTTCAAGACTTGGGCAACCCGCTTCAGATATCATATGAATATCAAAACTGCCGCTCCACGGGTTTTGAAACGAATGCGTCACATAAACTGGGGAAAATACAGGTGCTATGTATTCTGAAAGATAAAATGTATACTGCTCATCTTTTTGGATGAGAGGAGATACAAAATAGGGCTTTGATATACCCTCAACCTTAGCGCTTCCCGTTATCCCTTGTGCGGAAAACTGTCCGATCTCTTCAATTTTTTGAATTACTCCTGATCCAACAGATTGCTTTATCACTGCCTCAACTCCCGCTTCAGCTGCTGCAAGCGCTTTCTGAGAGTCTACTTCAAGTCGTGTCACTTGTGTTTCTGTGGTGGTATTAAACGCAATAGTCATCACCACTGTTATTACGGTTGCAAGTAGCATTACTGCGATAAGTAGTACCTGTCCCCTTCTATTCTTTATTTTCATAGTCTTACTAATTCAACCAATTTAACTAATTTAACCAATTCAACCGACTTATTGTATTTGTCTCCAGTCATAGGTACTCGTTGATAAATAAGGCAATACTCCCATGTATATGGTTGGATCAAATATAACAAAAAGCGATGGCTTACTCCCATCTGTTTGGGTTCTCCCGATGGTTAAGGCTGCCTCATCGATAAGGTTTCCTCGTATTTTAAGTCCAGATGAGCCCGACCCTGTATCTACTGTTTGTGCAATAAGGAGTGCGTCCACCTCAGTAACGCTTTGATCAATTTTGATATTTTTTGCAAGTATAGCTACTGAACCATTAACAGGAATAAAGTTTGAGGTAATCTGCGCATCTGCTTCGTCCACTATCAACACTACATTCTTTCCATTAAACCGGCTTGCAGAAAGAGTTACGACTGATGCATTTTTTATATAATATATTCCACTTTCTGTAATTCCAGACAGGTCAGTGTTGGTAATTGTAGAAAAATCCTTTCGGGCTTTGATGTAGTCTATGTATTTCATATATGAAATGTCGTTTGTGTGTATATATCCGCTGGTATACCAATCGTTACTCGAATAAGGAGCAGTAGGAAGCCCCACAATAAGCCCTCCATTGCGGATCATATTTCCTGCAGTTCCTATATTTACATTTTTAGTTGCTATTGAATCATCATTCGTAGTATCAAATTTTGTTATTCCATAGGGGAGATAATTTAATCTTTCAGACATACGGGAGTTGAAAGATGTCTGCGATAGCTTAAACCATCCTCCTCCCGTCACATCTGCTCCTTGATATTGAAAACAAAGTGGAAATGCTATTTGATTATCCCCAACAGTAAAATTTCTTGCATTTTCAATTGCACCGGTACAATCATTTCCCGCTCGCCAATCTACACTCCCGTAGCCAGGATAAGAAGCGTTCAGAGAGAAGGTTATATTTGGACTTACACAAAGCCCTGTTATATTATTAATCTCAATTGTGCATTCATATGTTGAATCTGTTTTATTTATAGCACACTCGGTTACTATTCCCGCATTATTTGATGGGTTTAAAGCTATAGGAGGATTAAAAGTAGCAACCGGATTAAAGGTAAGGGAATTTTTATCAATGATCATATTATTGGTAATAACGTTATTTATATTTTCAGAATAGCTGCCTGAAATATGAATTGTGGGGTAGGGGGTTGGAACAGGAATAGTGATTGATTGAGTGGCAGACCAATTAGAACTATTACCCTTTGAGTCCTGTGACATGACACGAGTTTGCAAAATCGTTCCTGGAAGATATGAGGTGATAGTTTTATTTGGTGTTGGAACGGGAGGATTTGCCCATGCATTGTTGAAAGTAGAATCGACAAATGAGGTAAAAGAGTTGGTTGAAATTTGATTCTTATAAGGAAGGGTGTTGAGTCCCGCACACCCCGTGTCTGACACGCTGCTCCATGTAACGCCTACTATTGACTTTCCCCAACAAGCAGGGTCAGAGTTTTGTGTCATTACCGGAGCGGGTACTCCCGGGGCTGTTACGTCATAATCAAAGCTTCCCACAGTCGAAAGACTACTTGGAGCACATCCTCCGCTATAGGTGGCTTGTACTGTCCAAGAGTACGTGCCAGTTCCTAACGCTGCACAAGCAGCGATATTGGGTGATGCTGTGACAACGTTTAACACAGCTGCATTTCCTACTGAAGTGCTTAAACAAGGTGTTCCACCTTTTGAAATAGTCAAATTGTATCCTGCTGCTCCTGTTACTGCATTCCAGCTATAGGTTGCAGGGAAGGTGGGACCATTACATGTTGAGCCTATAGGATTGATTAGTGTTGGCGCTATAGGGCAGCAATATGTAACTCCTGTATTCCACATCGCTCCCGCTGACCATGCGGACTGATTAGTATGGCTTGCTCCGTTATCGCCTGAGAGGACTTGTGCTTGGTAGGCAAGACCAATAGTGGGAGAATTTGTTATTACGATAGAGGTTGAGGCAAGCCATCCATTCTGATACCAGCTACCCGCGCTGTCTTTGGTCTGAAGGTTATACTGAACCGCCCCAAAGCACCCTACGTCACTCACAGCTGGCCAAGCAACAGAGACAGTTCCAGAACAGGGTGTTGCTGTAATTGCGGGAGCGGGAACTGAAGGAGGTGAAGTGTCAATCCCAATAGTAGTATTGTAAGCGGCCGAGCAAACTTGTGTCGTGCCATTATTATTACTCGCACAAACCGTAATTATATGAACTCCACTTGTTAAGGTTGCTGAGGCAGTATACGTCCCTGCTGCTACTCTGGCTTTTTCAACGCCCCCATCTCGAATGATGTAAATATTAGTTGCTGTTGCAGGAGGACATGCATACCCCCACCATCCTCCACACCCCGTAACACCATGAGTCCAGTTAACATTTATCGTTCCCGTTGTTGTACAACTCCCATTTCCAGCGCTCGTCACTGTTGGAGCAAGAGGTGCATTATTAATGCACGCACAGGTGGCATTATCTGTGTACGTAGATCCAATTGCACCTGCGGGAATAGTACATGCTTGAGATGCACATGCATTTTGATTTTGATCTACACATGTTCCAATACGTGTGTTGAGTCCGCAGCTTGCTGTGCATGCAGTATATGACCAAACAGAAGTTCTTGTTGAGTTTGCAGTGCCACAGCTAGCTACAGCACATCCACTGGTAACCCAACCATTACTAGCTCCACAAACTGAGCCGGTACATGCATTGTATACCTGTCCACATATATTACTTCGACAAGTCAAGCCAGCATCACATCCATTTACATTTAACGCACAGGAAGCTCCACACGGATATGCTTTTACCGAAGTAGGTGTAATAAATATTCCCCAAACAAAAACTAATAGGAATACCAATAAGACCTTTGCAACATGAAGCTTCATTTAAGTATGATGGTAACAAATAGTAAAAACCATGTCAATGACATCGGTCATGTTATGATGATAGTATGCTCCGTCCTATTTTTTTCATATTGTTTATTTTTATTCCCTTCTTTTTGGAGGGCTTAGGTATATGGGTTGATCGTAGAATTTTTCTACTCTATTATTCATCTATTCCTTCCTTTTTCTACATATATACCTCGTTTATATTTAAAAAAATTAAGATTCCATTGATGGCTGGATTGCTCTATTTTTTATTCCTTTTTTTTTCTGCAATTTCCACATTGTTCTTTTCTCTAGATAAGCATGTTTCTTTTGAATTGTTTTTTTTGCATTACTCTAGCTTCTTGCTCTTTCTCTTTTTTTATAACTTTAAAAAAAGTACTGTTTTGCTCAGTTGTTATCTCCCCATCATCCTTGGATTCCTTTTTACGGTATATTCTTTTCTTCTTCCTTTTTTTAAGTCAAAGGGCTTCACTTCTCTTATTCCTCTTTTTGAAAAACAATTTGTTTTTGCCTCATATACGAACCATAACCATTTGGGTGATTTTCTGGGATTACTTGTTTTGGTTACCTTTTATTATCTTATCCATAAAAAATGGTCTGCGCTTCCTTTCTTCCTCTTTTTTTTTGGAATTATGATGCTTTCATTTTCTCGTTCGGCATATCTTGCATTTTTCATTGTGTTTATTTTAATACTATTTTTTTATAGAAAAAATATCTCCACCCTTATTCTTCCATTTGTATTATTTATATTATCTTTAATGCTATTTGCAACATTCATAATCAGTATCCAAGTACCCATAAACTCTCCTTTTTATAAAATACAAACGCTGCTCAAGACTTCATTAGATGTCTCCCCTAGAGAAACTATTTCCGCACGAGATATTTATTTTAAACAAGCATTTATTTCGATAAATAAATATCCATTTTTTGGAATTGGAAGTGGTAATTTTCTTATTGCATCTAAAAGTAATGTTATTAGTAGTAATTCCAGCGATTCAGCTCATAATATTATTCTTGAATTGGCAACAGAACAAGGCTTATTTGCAACTATATTTTTTCTCTTATTTATTTTTCTAATTACAAAACATGCTTTAACAAACTCCTCTCTTTCTGGATTTCTTTTCCTCTATTTATTGATAAATTTTCAGACAGATTACACTTATCAGGTATATTCACTTTTTCTTTTTTGGATTATTCTCTCCTCCCTTTCTTATTCTGAAAAAAATGAAATTGAAGCATCTTCTTCCTTGTATGGTCTCCTCTGCATTGTCCCTTTGGTAATATTGGTATGTATCTCTACGAGTAGTCTTTTGTTAAAAATAGGTAATATTGAAGGAGCGAATAACTGGTATCCATTAAGCAAGGATGTATATGTTAGCGCTATTAAAAAACAGGATAATAAGTCTTCTATATTTATTGCAAGAGCTGAACAAATAGCTCCTTATGATTTAAATATTATTATCGAATCAGCTAATTATTATATAACGAAAGGAAATAAACAAAAGGCTCTCTCGTACTATGAACGCGTCTACTCTATGAATAAACTCTGTTCTTTCTATTTTATAAAAAGGATTTATACATTAAAAAAAGAGGTTCAATCAAAAAAAATAGCTGATTCTTTTCTAAAGGGAGTTGTTCTTGATTATGAACATATTTTCGCTACAGATGTGCTCAGAAAAGAATTCTCTAATTTTTGTAGGGAGGAAAAAATAACTCCTTGTTTAAAGATTGGTTGGAATGAGTAAGAGATAGTGATACTATTAATAATTAATAGTATTTACTCATTATTATGTTGTCTATGAAGAATAAAACCCGTATCTTTTTTATATTTTTAATTCTTGTGTTGATAGGAGGAGTCTATTTTTACACCACTCAAAAAAAAGAAACAAAATTAAAGCTCTATTGGTTTATTCCTGATGGCCTTCGTGCCGAACCAAACACATTTAATATCTATAAATGGGCCAAAGAAGGAAAGCTTCCCAATATAAAAAAGATGATGGATGCAGGGACTTACGGCTTTTCAAAACCAACGTTCCCCAGCCACACCCCTATCAACTTTGCCACTCTTCTCACAGGATCCTACCCTTCTACTCATGGAATTGATGATGGACCTATGAGAACTATCGGCGCTGCACTTGATAAAATAGCGATTCCTGGATTTCGATCGACTTCACGCAAGGTTCCCGCTATTTGGAAAACGCTGGAAGATGCGGGAATGAAGGTAGACATCCTTTCAGTTCCTGGCTCTACTCCTCCAGAAATCGAAAAGGGTGTGGTGCTTCGAGGGCGATGGGGAGGATGGGGTGCTGACTTTTTTGCACTTAATTTTGAAACAAAGGGAAATCTGGAGCAACGGGTAAAACAAGGTCTTGCCACAAAATTGTTTTATTCCGGTGCTCAACTTACCCAATATAATGACGCTCAGCCAGCATCTGGTTGGATTAATGCTCCAAAAAGTTATTCACCAACATTCGATGTAGAACTCAAGGGGTGGAATGCCACAATGTATGGATATATTTACGATTCAACAAACGATAATAAAGAAAATTACGACAAGGTCGCTTTCTCCATGGATAAAAAAACTGTCTTTGCTGACTTAAAACCAAGCGAATGGAGTAATTGGCAGCCTATTGCCCTCACGTGGAAAGTTGGGGACAAAGCGACACAGGTCGATACTCAAGTGAAAGTCACCGTAATAAAATTAGGAGACAAAGGATTTTATCGAGTGAGACTCTACTACAACAATCTCAACAAGTATATCGCCTATCCACCGGAAAGCGCGGATATTATGGTAAAAAATGTAGGACCAATGGTAGATTTCGTCGATAACTTTCCATTTCAACTGGTCTACTATCCAGAAGATAAAAAAACATTTATGCAAGAGTCTACTATGTCTTTTGACTGGCACACAAAAGCAGTTGGTTCTTTGGTACAACAATTTAATCCAGATGTCGTGATTCATGACATCTATACCCCCAACCAGATGCTCACAGCTCCTTGGTGGATGGGTCTTGTTGATCCAGAAAGCTCACGCTATAAAACAGCGACAGTGGCGCAGAAAAAAGAAGCATCTGATGAAGTTTTGAATATGTATCAACGAATTGACACTATGATTGGCGAAATATTAAAGGTGTCTGGATCTAACACATACGTGGCATTTAGCTCAGATCATGGAAATATCGCTCTTAATAAATATGTTAATTTGAATAATCTTTTTGCAAAAAAAGGGTGGCTTAATTTCACCATTGATCCAAGTACCGGAGAGCCCATTATTGATTGGAAAAATACCAAGGTGATGTATCTCAAAATGGCACATGTGTATATTAATCCAGTGGGTCTTGATGGAATATATAAACGTGCATCTGGACCGGAATATGAAAAGTTAAGAGCTGAAGTGATAAAAACTTTGGAAGAGCTAAAAGATGATAATGGGCAAAAACCATTTGTTGCAGCAACAAAATGGGAAGATGTAAAGGAGTTTCTCCAGATGGATCCAGATAGAGTGGGAGATCTCGTCATAGCAAATGCCCCAGGATACGGGTGGAGCGAAAATATGTCTAAAGACCTTACTCTGTTTGTAAATGCAAATGAAAGCGGTTATAAGCAAGCGGTTGATCCCAATGTACCCGGAATGTGGGCGCCATTTATGATTATGGGGCCTGGAATTAAGGGAAACAACTATCTGGGAGACAAGCCAATAAATCATGTAGACCAATATCCAACAATCATGAATGCTCTTAAATTAAAGTCACCCAACTTTGTGCAAGGAAAAATTTTACCCATCTTTCAAAAAGATTTCTGGCATTTTAGTGATTGGATTAAATGAGTTGTTTCTAGATCGAGACCATTCTCTCCCCTTTTGGAGATGGTCTCGAAATAATACCATTTTTTCTGAGTGTCGCAATAAAACATCGCTGTTTTACCAGTAAAGGTAAGCTGGCTTTCCAAGCAGCTTCCATACTGAAGTCTATCGTTTAAAAAACCGGTCACGACGGTAGCTTTCGCGCCGCCAATAATTATCTCTTTTGTTGTTGGTTTAAATCTCTCCTCACACACTATTTCATTTGATAAAACGCCAGGATAGGGGGAGCGTACCGTCTCAAACAGTCCTTGAAGCAACATTACTTTTGTTTGAGTAAAGCCCTCCGCTATTTTTTGTGATGCAGCAGAATATGCTTCAAGTCGAATGCGGATATCCCCCTTCGTCAATAGCCCCCTATAACTCGCCTGTGTATTTTCAATTTGTTCTGTCTCCTTGAAAGATTCTTTATTCTTAAAATCTAGACAAGAATATCCATTACAGGGGTTTCCTAGAATTAGGAATAAACTACCAATTACTATAATTATCAGTACAAATAGGGCTAATATTTTTTTCATATTTCCATTATACTCAATAACATCTCTATGAAAATGAAAACAAGACTCCTTATAGGTGTGGAAGTTGTGTTGTTGTTTGTCGCCATCTTTGTATCTTCTCGAGTGTTCGATTTTTCCATCCTTGCTACTACGCGCAATCAACTTATAAGCACGGTATTGGGTAAGCCTGTTTGTAAAGACTGCAATGTCATTCTCATCTCCCTTGATACATTAAGCGCAAATCACCTTCCCTGCTATGGATATGAGAGAAATACTGCACCTAATCTCTGTAAATTTGGGAAGGATAATATTATGTTCACCAATATGTTTGCAAATGCAAATTATACTCTTCCTAGCCATGTATCTATATTTACAGGACTGTATCCCAGTCAACATAAAGTTAGTGTTCCCAACCGAGATTCTCTTTCATCATCTATTCCCTTCTTACCTGAGATATTGCAAAATAATGGGTACAAAACATATTTTTATATGTCTTTAATTTCTTCCAATCTCCCTGTAGATAGAGTATATAATCGAGGAATAGACAGTCTTATAGAAGGAGATTCACCAGAGATGTGGAAAAGGGGATTGAATACACTGAACGAAAATAATTTGCTAGGTAAAAAAACATTTTTATTCCTTCATACTTGGTGGCTAGCTTTTCCTTATATTAAGGAGGGGTCCAGTGGAGGTAAATTTATTCAAAATACTATAATTAACCCAAAGCTACAAGCATCTACGAAGGAGGGTTCTCCCTGTACAGAGGATTTTATGAAGTTTTTATATAAATCAATAAAGAGTGATTTAGACAATAATTATTGGGATGGGGAAAAAAAGCGGGTATATTTACAAATATATTCAGATCTAACAAATCTAATAAATACCACCCCTCAGAGCTTAGGATCTCTCTGCGATAATGATGAATATCTACAATATTCAATGAGCTATCTCTATAACTATCGTATGAGTGAGGTAGATAAAACAAATATTGAAGAAATATCCTATTTAATAGATTCCTATGATTCTAAAATAAAAGAGCTTGACGTATATATACAAGAAGTAATTGATTTCGTTACAACATCTCAATTAGGTAAAAATACAATTATAATCTTTACCTCTGATCATGGAGAAGAGTTTATGGAGCACGGAGCAATGGGGCATGGAAGCAACCTTTACGACACCACTTTAAAAGTCCCCCTTATGATGTATATTCCGGGAGAAAGTAATAAGAGAATAACACAACTCTCACAAAGTGTTGATATCGTTCCAACTTTGTTAAAAATTCTTAACATACCTCAAAATTTTAAATCAAGTGGGGTAGACTTATTAAGTCCAATTATCATTCCTGTAAATACAAGGTATGGACATGAAGATGATGATTATTCACAACAAATAATGGGTGTTGTTCGTGACAATCAGTGGAAACTTCATTATATAAAAAATGGAGATCGCTCTGTGCCTCTTGAATTATATGATATTTCTAAAGATTCACAGGAAAAACAAAATGTTATTTATACAAATACCGGCGTAGTAAATAGACTGTTAAAAAATAACATAGATTAATAAAGCTTGATTGGATTTGTGAAGAATAATGATTATTAGGTTATAATTGGGCTGTGAAAATTCTTTTAATTTATAATCGATATGTCTTTAGGGGAGGAGAGGATACTTATGTAGACAGTCTAGAGAAGCTGCTTAAAGATAATGGTCACGTGGTCATTCCTTACTATAAAGACAGCAGCTTAATAGTGTCTACCTTGGATAAAATAAAAGCAAGTATTGGTCTATTTTGGAATTCTTCAGTAGCATCAGAGATCGATACCCTCATTAATACCCATAAACCGGATGTTGCTCATATTCATAATATCTATCCTCTCATTTCTCCCACTATCTACTATGTTTTGAAGAGAAAGGGTATAAGAATAGTACAAACAATTCATAATTATAAATTCGTTTGCCCAAAGAATTCACTTTTCAGAAATAATAAAGTTTGTGAGCTTTGTGTAAATAAAGTTGTCTCTTATCCAGCTATTATATTTGGCTGCTATCATAATTCTCATTTTTCTTCACTTATCTATAGTATTTCTTTTTTCCTTCATCATTCCTTAGGGGCCTTTTATAAAATTGATAAATTTATATTTCCTTCCTTATTTACTCGCGATTATTATATTAAACATGCGCATATTTTTCCAAAAAAAACCGTTTTTCTCCCTCATTTCGTAAATAATATCCCTAAATCCTTATCTACTAATACAAGCTCTAGTTATTTTCTCTTTGTGGGAAGGCTTTCTGAAGAGAAGGGCATACAGAATCTCCTAAATATATTTTCACAGCTTAATAATCAACGACTTGTAGTGATTGGAGATGGAGCTTTAAGACAAATGTTATTGAAAAAGCATTCACAATATAAAAATATACAATTCATCAATCATGTCGACAACCATTTAGTTCTCTCGTATATGAGGAAGTCATTGGCTATTATAGTGCCATCTCTTTGGTATGAGGTGTTGCCTATGGTGATTTTAGAAGCCATTATGTGTAATAAACCTCTTTATGTAAGAAAGACAAAAAATACTTCTCGGATGTTGTTTGGTATCAAAGGAATAGTACTTTATGATGATTCGTCCTTAGTCTCTCTATTAAGAGACGTGAAGAATATTAAAAAAATAGTAAATTACGATAAAATTCAAACAATACTTAGCCCCGACCATCACTTACATGCCTTATTGAAAATATATTCCTCCAAATGATTAAAGTTCAAAATAATAAAATATATGAGTTTATATTTTATCTTTTTGGAATCTCTCTATTTATATTAAAGATTCCTCCTTTAACAACATTTGAGGGTATTTCAAAACTAAGCTCTTCTCATGTATTTGCGAAAGTTGCTCTACTAGTAATCGCAATCATACTTATATGGCTCAATAGAAAATCAGAGCTATACTCATTATTAACAAAAGACTTTTCTTATTTAATAATCTCTCTGTATTTTATTTCAGCTAGTATTTCTGTGGTAGCAGCTGAAAATATTTCCTTTTTTTTACAGCAATACCAAAATGTTGTTCTAGGTATTGTTATATTCTATATCTCGTATACTCTTGTGCAAAAAGTTCCTAAAAAACAGTTAATAACCGGACTTATATTTGTTGGGTTAATATTTGTTGTATTTGATATAGTTTTTGCATTGTTCCCCTCGCAAATCCTTATGTTCTTACGCTATTTTCTACAAGAAGAAATGTACTCATTGTACAAATTTAATCAGGGTGAATATAAATATAATCTCTATCTTACAAGTGAGGCCTTTCTTCCCTTCCTTATTCTGTATTTTAGGGGGGAGAGAGAGATTAAATATGGGGGCATTTTTTCGATGATTATTGTTTCACTTATAGGCTATTTAGCTATATTTTCAAATTTTAGAACAAGACTTATTCAATTTATATTCTCATTTACTTTAAGTATGCATATACTCAATAAAGTTTCAAAAAAAAAGTTCATTTCTTTTACTATTCTCACTGTTACGTCAATAATTATTTCATTTGTAATGATACGAAATAGCACTTCATATGATATTGTAGATCGATTTGCAATGAGCAATAGTATCGATTCACAAACCATTCAATATAGACTGGATACATTTTCAAATGCGATAGAGATGATAAAAATAAGCCCATTTATAGGAGTTGGGCTTGGAAATTATAAAACCTATATAAACCAATCAAAAACATCGCAAATGGCAGATAGGGATTTAAAACTTCACGCAGAAGAAACAAATGATAATCCCCATAGTGTTTTCGTACAAATTGCCACAGAAACGGGACTTATTGGAATATGCGTATATTTGATATTACTCTTCTATTTTATAAGGGTTGATATGGTGATTTTTCTTGATAAAATATTTGAGATCGATCCTTTTGTGATGTTATGTATTATCGCGTCTTGGACAATTTTTCTTTATGGTATCTTTAACCCATTCAACACCATATTTTTGAATGGTTGGTTTTGGTGTTTTAGAGGTATGATTGAAGGTCTTAAATATGAATATAAAAAATAAAAAAATCCTTATTACGGGTGCTGCCTTTATTGGATCTCATCTTATTGAGAAACTTATTGAATACCATCCAGCCTCAATAAGGGTGATCAATTTAACTAATAAACATAAAAATAACATAAGAAAGAATATTGAAAATATTGATTTCCAAACTCTTGATTTACGTGATCTGGGGTATGCAGAAAAAAGTGTAAAGGGTATTGATCTAGTTATTCACCTCGCTGCAGATCATGGAGGTCGTGGGTATGTGGATATTAAACAAGGCAACACAGCATCAAATTTTTTACTTGATGGGTCAGTATTCCGAGCGTGTTTAAAGAATAATGTCGAAAAGGTATTTTTTGCTTCGTCCGGTTGTGTATATCCAAACTTTGCTCAAACTGTAACAAAAGACAAAACTTATCTGAAAGAGTCTATGGTAAAACCACCATATGACGCAGATAATACGTATGGTTGGGCAAAACTTATGGGAGAACTTACGTTAAAACAGTATTATAAGGACTTTGGCTTAAAATGTGCCATTGCCCGATTCTTTACTGTTTATGGACCAAATGCATCCGAATCACACGCAGTCATGGGAACAATCGCAAAAACATTTGTGGAACAAGACCCCTTCCAAGTGTGGGGGGATGGGAGTCAAATACGTAATTGGACATATGTTGATGATATTGTTTCAGGTATCATCCGTATGATTGAGGTTGTTGAAGATGCACAATCAATAAATCTTGGGACAACGGAACGCATTTCAGTAGATAAAATGGTATCGGTTACTCATAAAATCATGGGATTCAATCCTAAGAAAACGGTTTATATTAATATGCCTACGGGTCCATTGAATCGAGTTGCAAATATCACCATTGCTCATAGGGTGTTGAATTGGAAGCCTCAATTCTTATTCGAAAAAGGTCTTAAAAAAACAATTGAGTGGTATATGATAAACAAAAAAAAGAAATACATAAAAGAACATCTCTCAACTCTACTTATGCATGATTAGAGTATCTTTCTCTTAACAAACGAATTTCTAATAGAAGGGGCCAGAATAGCGGAAAATAATCTAATATGGGTCTGAGTGATATATTTTTCTTTTTTTGAGGTTTTAGATCACCATTAATTAGCTTAAATGTGGCATCGCTAATCGTCGCACTCTGACTCCAGCCTTTTGCAAGGATCAGATTGTTGAGTGCCTCCTCCCCCGCCCAAATAGTTTGTGTATTGGTTTTTCTATTAAGCGAATAGCTGTGAGTCTGGTGAATTGCAAACAGTCCTTCAGTAATATCTATAGTAGGTATGTTATTTTGAATAGCATTCCATACCAACCATTTATCCCAAAAGGTTCGCCCTAAGGCAAAAGGGGGAATATAGTTAAATACTTCTTTTGAAAAAATAAAATAGTCCATCCACGAATTACTTTTTTGTTTTAAGGTTTGTTTTTTCAACAGATGCGCGATTTCGTCTTTACTTATTTTTGACTTAATACTCATCTCACTCCTTCTTCCAATTGCAAGAAATCTATCAAATTTTGTATTTAATTTATCTATTAATGTGTGTGGAGAATTCATTAAAATGATATCCGAATTTATGTACATAAAAACCCTTTCTTTTGTACTATTCTGAATAAGCCTAAAGATATCATCTAAAAGAGGGGTTCCATTACTATTTTTATTAATGTTATTAATATGTTTAATTTTCTTCGATTTTGCAAAACTCTCAATTCCAAATTCATTTCCTAGGAGAATTATGGTTGGTTTGGGCTTTATAGTAAGCCAACTATTTATGGCATTTTCTTGAATAATGGCAAATTTCCCCTTGAAGGGTTTTGGTACCGTAAAAAGAATCATGGAGTTGGAAGATATTTTCCTAACTGTATAAAAGTGTTTTGATTTTGATTATATTTATTTAGATCGATAAATCTCCAACAGTCAATAACTGTCTTTCCTTTCCATTTATTCCAATTAATACCTTCAAATTGCCTCCATTGTGTAGAGATGATTATTATGCGGGATTTCTCAATGCAATCCTCAGCAGAGTCGGCAAATAGAACAGTAGTAAGAATCATCCTAGCATTGTCATTTGCCTGAGGATCAAATACGGTAACTTTCATATTATTATTTTTAAACTTATCGGCCAATAATATACCCTGAGACTCTTCTACAACGTCTGTCTCTGGTTTATAGCTGAGGCCCAAAATTCCGATAGAGTCCTTTGCTTTACAGTATCTTCGTATAATAGAGTAAACATGCTCTATTTGTTGTTTATTAAATTGATCAGTATTAAGGGGAAGGTTGATATTAAGTCCTATTCTTTTAATAGTTGAGTACAGTGAAATATTGTCTCGGGGAAAGCAAGGCCCACCAAATCCTAGCCCCCCTTTTAGATATTTTGTTCCAACTCTACTATCTTGTCCTATTGCATTAAGAATTATGTCGCTATCAGCGCCAGGAACCTTCTCTGAAATACGAGCAATCATATTTGCAAAACTGATTTTCGTAGTGATATAAGCATTGAGGGCTAATTTAGCAATCTCTGTATTTGTCCAGTTTGTCCGTATTACTTTGGGATTGTTATCACATATACCTCTTCTTATTTCCTCAACTATCTGGCCAGATTGTATATCAGATTCTCCAATAAATAAGAAGTCAGGATGTATTATATTTTGAACAACACTTCCCAATGCGATTAGCTCTGGACTATAACAAAGCCCAATACTATTTCCTACTTTTTTTTCTGTTAATTTTTCAATTAAAGGGGCTAAAACATGTTCTGTCGTTTCTGGAGAAATTGTACTTGTGACAACTAGTATGTGTTTTCTTTTTTTTGTTTTAATAAATGGCGCTAGGATTTTTATTACCTCTTCAATATATACTGAAGAAAATGAACCGTCATTATTACTAGGGGTTGGCACTACAATGAATGAAATATCGCTCTGCTTAACGAGTAATTCAGCTTTATCTGTGAATTGAATGCGCCTATTGTATTTTGATAGAAGATCTTGGACGAGCGGCTCGTTAATAGGAGCTTTATTCCTTTGTAACTCTTTAATCCAAGAAGATCTAATATCATAACCGACAACTTCTATGTTATGTGATGAAAAACATAAAGCCAGTGGAAGACCCAATTTTCCTAAACCAATAACTGACACCTTTTTCATTATATTTTTCATATTTTGTTGTTCCAGTATAGCATCATATTGATAATTATTTTATAACAATCAGAATGCTTAACAAACACCTATATAATAATGCCTTTCTTCTTATATGTATTTGAATTTGACAATTTGCTATTATAATAAACCATGAATTACTTCTTTATATCCCCTCATCTGGATGACGCAATATTTTCTGCGGGTGATCTTATTTCAAAGCTAAGCAAAACTTCCCCTGTCACTATTATTACGGTGTTTTCAGAGGTCATAAAGGGGCCGTCTACGTTATTTGCAAAATTATTTATACATAAGAGTGGGTTTAGTAGTTCTCAGAAGTTATTTAGTGCCAGAAGACACGAAGATAATAATGTTTGTAAATCGCTTGGGATACAGAACATTCATCTCAATTATATTGACGTAGCTTGGCGAAAAAAAGCGAGAGGTCATACTATGGAAAAGTTCATTCCTGAGCTAGCTCACCTCTACCCTACACGCTTTCATATTTTAAGTGGGTGCATTCATAAAGAAGATAATCAGATGATGCAATCAATTGCCCATGAATTGAAGCACCTTATCCCTCGCTCCCCAGATACTGTTGTATTTTGTCCCTTAGGTGTCGGGAATCAAGTAGATCATATTATCGTGAGAGATATTTGTAAGAAAAATTTCATCAGGGTGCTCTACTGGCAAGACTATCCCTATATTTTAAAATATGCACCTAACTCCAGTTTCATGAATAGAAATAAATTGAAGTGTAGATCTTTTATGGACATCTCGATAAAGAGTAAGTTTATGTTGGGTTATAAAAGTCAAATAAGAGCATATTTTAAAAAAAAGATAATACAACCTAGTATTGAAAAATACTATTCCAATAAGAGGTCTTTGTTAGATTTGATAGGAGATAACTTGCAATAATTCATCAAATAAATACCCCTAACTCTCTATTAACCCTTGATTGATAAGTAGATCATTGAAAGATCTCTTAAATAGCTCTCTCTCTTCTTTTGGGAAGAGGTATCGACTGAGTATGTTTGCCTCATTCTTCCGCGCTAAGTAGTCCGCTATTTGAACAGCAATATCAATATCCAAAAGGACATATTTTTGGTATTTTTTTGGGAGTTTATTTCTCACATATTCTGCGTAATAGAGTTGATGATCCCCTACCGCCTCTCCCAAACGTGCTCTCCGAGGAACAATAAGGGGCATGTACTTTGCATATTGGGAAACTATATAAAGCGTACTTGGTGCCGCATGAATAATGACCCTTTGAGCACCTTTGATAGCATATATTAAAGCTTCATCGCTTAAATTATTTTTATAAGACTGTTTTGCTATCATAAACTCACTATTTTCACAGGATGAGAGCGATTTATATACTCTGCTAAAGTGAAAATGAGTAGAGCCAATAGAAACAAATACTATAGAAGGCTGCCGATATAGTGTGCTTTTGGAAACCATTTTTTTTGTTGTTTATGCTGAACCAGGAATAAATCAACTCTATTATAGAGTAGTTTACCAGTTAAACTAGGTTTTTTTATAAAGTCATAGGGCTCAATAAAAATAAGCTTAGTGTTAAAAAATAATTTTCCGATAAAAAAAAATGGAATTGCTATGCCAGCTCCACTACTCAAAAGAACTGTTGGTTTCTCTTTATTCAATATATTTACAGCTAAAATGGTATTCTTGATGAGATTAACAATATTCCTTGAATCAGGATAATGTGCATTGTAATAATTAGTGTTCGTGCTTATTTTGTGAGTATTTTTATGTACACAGATAACATAAAAATATGTTTTATTTTTAAAAAACCACTTCAATTTGTTGATTTGAAACTCGTGTCCTCCTCCTGACGTTATTATTCCTATATTCATAGGATTATCTTCTTTTTATATAACACTTTATTAAGGATTAAAGTAAATAAAAATATAGTTCTTCTCAATTTTTTCCTAATTGCCCAAAACACTGCATAATATACTTCAGGATGAATAAAGAACAGCACTTTCCTACCTAGTCTCGCGGGAGAAAGAAGAAAAATATAGGCTATTTTTTTTGAATCTCGGGCATCATTATTATGAATAGTTGTGTTATTTTCTATATGGGTTGAAACCCATTGTTTAAATAGTGAGGGAGTTAATAATGAAAGATAAGTGTAAGGAAAAGGGGAGTTGTAATACTTATTCAATAATAATAACACAGGATAAACATATCCATTAAGTTTTAGGTTTCCTACTGTTTCTATAAGTTGTTTCATCACCTTCCTGTTAGTGGGCTTCCCTATTACTGAGATGAGGAGTTGATAACGAACAGAATCAGTAAAATTATGATTAAAGATATGTAGGATAAGGTATAATATTTGATCTGACTCAGAACAAAGAGTGTAGAAGAAACCCTTGATTTTTACTTTTCTTCCTCGATCGATCATTTCAGATCCCAACTTTGCTAAATACTTTTTTGGATATAATAAATTCATTCCATCCAACTGGTTAATGAGAAATACCGGTTCAAAATGTACATCAAAAATAATGGGAATATTATTAATGAGTTTAATAAAACTTATCTCCGCTCTATCCTTTGGATTTTTTAATGAGGTAAAGGAGGTTCTATCTTCATCAACAAGGCGAAACCCCAATCTTGTAAAAATATTATCTATATTCCCATACATGCGCCGGTCAAAGAGAATGTCGCAGTCTGCATAAATACGCTTAGGAATGGTGTGCTCGTATCGGAGAGAAACAAGTACCCCTTTAAGAAATACATGGGGAATTTTTTTGAATTGTAGAACAGTCTCCAATTTTTGTATTTCTCTTAGATACAATGTTGATTGAGTGAGGTAAACATCTTGTATATCCCACCATGTATCTCTCCGTTTAAATCGCACTACTCTTGCAAGAACTCTTCCTCTCTTAATAATGGGATCTGCCGTTGAGTTATTATCTCCTCGCGTGATACATGTGTATTTTGATTTATAAATGACACGGTGAGTGACAAGATTTTCATTTATATAAGTAAGAATAATGTCATTAAGTTGTATTTTATAAAACGGTATTTGTATGTATTCGACTATATCTCCGTCTTGAAGGATGGGGTACATGCTATTCCCCTGAGCCTTTACACGAAATGTCTTTACTCTTTTTTTCATGTTACTCAATCTTTATGATTGTATAATCATTAAGAGTTAAGTTATTGAGTACGAGAGATAACCCGCGCCCCGGAGAAACGACTGCCTCCTCACCAAATACGTAGTTTCCATCTTCTTTTTTTACTTTAATTATCGCTTTAATTTTTACATAACGATAGGGTTCAGTATCCCAATTGATTTGTTTTCCTAAATCGCTTAAAAGCACATCGTTTGTCTCTCCCCGCTCTTTTGCGAGCACTTTAAATATATTTTCTTTTCCATTAGAAAGAAAATCTCCAATCTGAATCTGGTCATATTCCCATGGATTTACATTTTTTTTATATAAATACACGATTTTTGTTTCTGTTACTTCGTATATTGGGGTATTGCTTATTTCTATAATCGTCCCAGAAAACTGCACATTGGGAAACTCTAAATCAATGGGAGAGCTCACTCCTATTGTCTCTCGATTAAAACTATACGTTCCCGTTTTCCCAATCACCGATACTTTTAATTTTACAGTGATATACACATCATATTGGCTACTTCCATAATAAGGATAATATGTGGTGCTAATAAGAGTAACAAGTGGTTTTCCGGTGAGATCTTTTTGCTCTTTTGCTTGCTGAATCGCTTTTATAAACCATAAGCTTGGCTTTTGAGTACTCGCCCACCACAATCCCTGCCCTACCTTTATTTTCGCATATACATACGTAGGTTTTGAGATAAAAAGCTTATAAAATGCCACAACTCCTACAAACCCAACACATCCCACAATAATGAAAAGAAAATAATTCTTTTTGAAGAATATTAATGCTGATTTAAGCTTTGAGCTTTGAGCTTTTAGCTGCTGATTGTTAGCTGTTTTCTGTTGAATCTTTCTTTTCATACCCCACCAGTATACTACAACAAAAAAGGTGTTTGATTACATGCGCGCTTCCTTCAATACTATCCATAACTTAGCATCATAAACAGAGCAAAGCTTTAGCAAAAGAAAAAGCGAGGGATTTGTTTTCCCATTTTCAAGATCTGATATATGCTTACGAGCAATATGAGCCTCATTTGCTACGTAGTCTTGTGAGTATCTTAAATAATATCTTTTTCCTTTTAGTATTTTTCCAAGGCTCCGTAACGTTCTTTTATAAAACATATGGAGTAACTTTACTCCACCCTTTCAAAATATGTTTTGAGTATTTCTTTTGCGATGGGTGCAGCCACGTCAGAGCCCTGTCCCCCTTCTTCTACAAGAACTGTAATAGCAATCTCCGGTTTTTCCGCGGGCGCATAGGCTTGAATCCATGCGTGCGGAATGCCACTTTTTGCATGGCTTTCAGCAGTCCCTGTCTTGCAAGAAATTTGAATAGGAATTGAGTAGGCGGGATTACGATTAAGCGCAGCTTCCATTGATGCCTTTTTTTCACCGGTAAGACCTTCTAACTTCTGTCTTCTAGCTTCTAAATTCTGTATTTTAAAGTCAAACAGTGGCCATCCGGTACCACCTGTTGAGCATGCACGTTTCATTCCTTCACTTATAAGATCAAGAGTGCTTTGCTTTATAGGTAATTTTTTACACTCAGGGACCGCTCCTTTGAGGAACTGGGGTTTGCACTGAACGCCATTATTTCCAAAGGGCTCAAGAGCATAGGCCATTTGGAGTGGGGTGGTGGAAAGATATCCTTGGCCAATGGAATAATTGTAGGTGTCTCCTAAATACCACTGCTCTTTCAACACTTCACTTTTCCAAAAAGGTGAAGGGAGGGTGCCTTCGGCCTCATCAAACCCAATATCGATCGGAGATCCTAACCCAAATTTTTCGGCCCATATTTGGATCTTTTCTGGCCCCATCTTCTCCCCTAGTTTATAAAAATAGGTATCATTTGATCTTTGTAGTGCCTTGAGCATGTCTACTGACCCTTCTGTTTTTCCATATTGGAGAAAATACCAGTTGCCAAAGCGTAGTGCTCCCGCCATAACAAACCCATCATCTTGAACAATGGTTTTTTCTGTGAAAAACCCATCTTCAAGTGCTCCTGTTGCGACGATTGGTTTAAATATAGACCCTGGAGGATATACCCCTTCAGTAATTCTGTTTAACATTGGTTTATCTACATTATTAAATATTTCACTCACTCGAACATCCCCTTTTTCAAAAAAAGTGGGATCAAAAGAGGGTGAAGATACAAAGGTAAGAATCTCCCCTGTGGCTGGTTTCATGGCAATTACCACCCCTCTTCGTCCTTTAAGCGCTATGAAGGCGGCTCGTTGAAGCTCAATGTCAAGGGCGAGCTGAATAGTCTTTCCATCGGTTGGTGGGATAACTGCTACGATTCCCTCTTTCTTTCCAGAAGCATCCACCTCTACTAGTTTTTTTCCTGGAATTCCTCGGAGTTCACAATCATAGAGCTTCTCAACTGCTCTCTTTCCTACCCGTTCATTAGGAATAAGTTTTCTTGGACAATAATCTGTTTCTATGTCTTTTTGATCAGCAAACTGCCTGTATCCGATAATGTGAGCTGTCTCCTCAGGAAAATAGTAAATGCGTTCAGAGCGAATAAAATCTTGTGTTTTTGAAACGATAGCATCTCTATTTTCTGCAAGTACAAATCCCTTTCTATCTTTAATAGTCCCATATTTTGGCTCTATGGGGATCTCTCGTATTCTATTTGATTCCGATAATCGTCGATAGTAATCCCCTTTTACCACAGTAAGCATAAAAAGTTTAATAAGAAGAATAAAAAAGAAAATACTTATGCCAAAAACAAAAAGGAGAAATATGGTACGGCGACCAGGATCTTTGCTTGCTGCAAAATGCATATCACTCGTCCTCATTTTCTGAACGGGTGCTATTTTTGAATGAAATAATCGCTTCATATTTTTTGTACATTGATTATAATCTAGTAGCTTGAAACTTGAAACTTGAAACTTGTCTCGCCCTGAGCAGAGTCGAAGGGAAACTTGAAACTTTTAAAAAACATACTTGGGGTTTGTTTGTAAGCTACAAGTTAAAAGTTACAAGTTATAAATTATAAGTTACAATACTTATATGTATAAAATCGTCATTGTTCGTCACGGACTTTCTCTTTGGCCAGATAAATTTACTGGGTGGACAGATATCGACCTTGCACCGATTGGATTAAATGAAACGTATATGTATGGGAAAAAATTAAAAGAATTAGGATATACATTTGATATGGGTTTTTCATCCGTATTAAAGCGGGGAATAAAAACGCTTTGGACGGTGCTTGACGGAATGGATTTAAACTGGGTCCCTCTCACCTATGCTTGGCAATTGAATGAAAGACATTATGGAGCCCTACAAGGCCTTAATAAGGCGGAAACGGTAGAGAAGTATGGGAGAGATCAAGTTCAGTTATGGAGGCGCAGCTATGATGTTCGCCCCCCTCAAATGGAAACAGCTGACCCAAATCATCCATCGAAAGATGTGCGATATGCACATCTCAAACCAGAGGAAATCCCCAGTGGAGAATGCCTCAAAGATACGTATAACCGAGTAGTTCCTTACTGGAATAGTGTCATTATGCCGTTCGTTAAAGAGGGAAAGAAAGTTATAGTTTCTGCTCATGGAAACTCCATACGTGCAATTATGAAAAGCCTTGATGGGCTGTCAGAAGAAGCTGTTATGGAGCTAAATATTCCTTATTGCATCCCTCTCGTATATGAATTTGATGAAAATCTCAAACCGATGAAGCATTACTATCTTGCATCTGAGGAAGAGGTGCAAAAAGTAATCGAGGGAATTAAAAATCAGACTGTAAAGAAATGATAATAGTACCAGCCCCCCTTGAAACGATTATTCAAACATTTGAGATAAATGTAAAACGACTCTATCAAACCTATCCTCGCTTTCAAGTGGATATTGCTGATGGGATTTTTGTTCCTAATAAGACAATACAAATTGATGATATCGCCCATCTTCATTCCCTCGCGGCTCCAGATACTATATTTGATTTTCATCTTATGGTACAAGACCCCCTCTTGTACATAGAACAGATCAAGCGCCTTCACGGAATTACTCATGGAATCGTCCTTATTCATAAATCAGTCTTTCCTTCCTACCAACTGCTAACTACCAACTACCCCTCATTCAAGTTTGGATTGGTGTTGAACCCTGAAGATACGGTTGACTCTGTGTCAGATGAGCTTATTGTTTCTCTTCCCGCCATTCAAATTATGACTGTTACCCCTGGATTTCAGGGTAGCCCCTTCATAGAAGAATCGCTCATAAAAATTGAACAGTTACGAAAAAGAGGGTATAAGGGAGAAATTATGATAGATGGATCCGCGAATGAAAAGACAATTCCCACAATCCTTTCAAGACACTATAAGCCTGATGTAATTGGAGTTGGAAGCTACCTTACTCAGTCTCCCAAAGAAGATTTAGAGCGACGAATCGGCTTTCTTAAACGTGCTATTTTTCACTTATAATCAGAGTTGATTCCAAGGAATAAACCTGAGGAAAAATTCTGGATTTTTGAAGGCGGTTGCAATATCATGAAAATCCCACTTCCCGTTTCCATCTGTGTCAAATGGAAATAAACGTTTCATGGAGAGCGTGTTTATGCCTTTGTTAAGGACTGCAATAGTTTGGCGGGGAATGTAGGGATATCCAAGCACGACTGTCCGATAGCGCTGCCCAGGGATGATATCAGAGATATTTTCAATAGTGATTACTCCCTTTCTCATAGATAGTCCCTTTTTGGAATATACAAGTTCTTCATCTTTATTAAAAAGTTGCACTTCAAAATCTTCTCCTTGAGAGACGAGCTTTGGGAAAAGAGATGTTTTTATTATTAGTTCTGGAAATGGTTCAATAATTATTGCCTGTTTTTTTGATTGTAATATTATTAATCCATCCTTCTTGAGGAAAAGGGATATAGATATAGTTTGGGGCTTTATGGGGGTCTTTATTGTGACGCTCATTCTATCCTCTTCAAATGGCTTTATGGTTCGAATATCAGACGCTAGGCTCTTCACTTCTGGATTATCGCTTTCGATCGAAAGAGTATAACCCTCTTGATCATTCCATATTGCTTGTCCAATATTTTTTAAATACACAGAAAAGTGATAGGTCGAGCGCGCGATGAGTGTCTGAGGAAAGGTAAGTTCAATTGATCCTTTTTGAATTTGTTCTGGGTTTCCTTTTTTCTTTTTTAGTTCTTGGACAGATTCATATTGCAACGAGTTTCGTCCTTCTTTTTTCCAAGAAAATCCAATAAACGGTTGTGAAAGGTATTTAAATACAAATGGCGTCACCGCTTTAACTCGATCATCAGGACCCCATATTTGACTAAATGCAATACTATTGTTTTGTGCAATGATCGATTCAGATAAGTTTCCTTCAAGCCATCCGGTTTCCGTAATAAACACAGGAAGTTCGTTTTCTACTCCCAACTCATTGAGAAGTCTCAATTCATATTCATATCCGCGAATAGACTTTTTCCCACTATCCCATATCGATCCACTAAATCCTGGATTTGGATAGGAATGAGAAGCAAGTGCATCGATGTATTTTAGTAGTTGGTAGTTAGTAGCTAGTAGCTCCTTTTTTATAAATATTCCTGAATCCTCATATTGGGGGGGATTTGAAGGCGCTGCAGCATCGAGCCCGGCTAACATCACTATATAGTCTCTATGAGATTCTTTGAGTTTTTTTGCAAAGGTAAGAGCTACTTTACCATATCCTTCTGGATCAACCCCTCCTCCCCACTCAGAAGCATGATTGGGCTCATTAAAAAGCACAATATATCTCTTTTTTATCACCCAGTTTAGTTTATTGAGAAACTCTACCCATTCTTTCGCATCTTTTTCCTCGGGGCGTCTCCATACTTCTCCTTGGGGGCTTGTTGCGAGGCGGATGATAGGGATAAGATGCTTTTCTCGAAGATTTTCAAATATATCTTGCCATTTACGTACGTCACGATCATTTTCTTGAATGACGAGGGTTACATAGCCCCAATCTCCGCTATTACTATTAATAAGAGATGATGCTTCCGCAATATCTTCTGATGAGGGTTGAAGGAGGGATATTCCCACTTTATTATTTTCTTGGGCAAGAGATATATTTGGTATAACTGTTATAAAGATTATAATAGTTATAACGGTTATAAATATATTTTTCATGAAATTAAATTAAGTTCCGCTTTTAACTTTGAGTTTTCAGCTTTCAGCTGTATACTTTCTCACTTTTATACCCGCTTGAATAAGAAGTTTTTCTCCAAAATCATCGCTATGTTGATCATCAAATACCACTTCCACAACTCCTGCATTTATTATTGCTTTCGCACATGCGGTGCATGGCGCAACTGTTGAGTAAAGTGTTGTTCCTTTTGTTGAGACGCCGTGATACGAAGCTTGAATGAGGGCGTTTTGTTCTGCGTGAACACAAATACACAGATCTTTTCTCTCTCCTTCTTTTACACGGTTATTCTGTCTATCTTCACAGCGCTTGCATCCCCCCTCATCACAGTCTTTAATTCCGGATGGTGTTCCGTTGTAGCCTGTGGTAACTATTCGTTTGTCCTTGGTAAGAATTGCTCCTCGCGCTCCTCGAATACAGTTTGAACGCGTCTGCACGATGTGAGCTATCGACACAAAATAAGCATCCCAGCTAGGTCGCGTGATATTTTTCATAAGTCGGGACGGCGAGACTTGAACTCGCGACCTTCAGACCCCCAGCCTGACGTTCTAGCCATCTGAACTACGTCCCGAATGGTATATTTTATCAATATTGAATGCGATATACTAGTG
>Ga0194063_10000464_pt1 | contig 29704 bp, 27 predicted proteins | sample SepL3720m_MetaG_FD_155459 | JGI IMG/M metagenome (GOLD analysis project Ga0194063, IMG submission 155459) | Anoxic zone freshwater microbial communities from boreal shield lake in IISD Experimental Lakes Area, Ontario, Canada - Sep2016-L373-20m | ecosystem: Environmental > Aquatic > Freshwater...
TTCAATCGGAACAAGCGCGACAAGGGCTTTACCTCCTTGCGCTAAAACAACTTCTTCACCTGCCAAGGTTTTTTCGACATAGTGGGCTAAATGGGCTTGGGCTTCGTGCATATTGACTTGCATGGTGATCTCCAGTTTGATTTATTTTGTAGATACAGCTTACGTTATTGCTGACCCACCCTTTGACTTAAAATCCATCTATTTGTTCTGGAGATAAACCATCAAGTGATTTTAACTCATAACTGCCATCGGAATTAACCGCTAGTGAATTATGAACTTTAGCTGACGAAGATAAATCAATTGTTGGCATAATAACTTCCTTAAATTGATGATGTTTACCATCACACATTTTCTACTAGCTCAACTCCTGCTGGTAAATCTTTACGATTAATAATGACTTCATAATCACTAAAATCACGAGCGGGTTTTTCATTTTCAGTAGCTAACTTAACTTTGACTAAATCAAATAGTTTATGCGAAGGCGCATTACCTAATTTATCATTATGTTTAAATATAATTAGCTTTTGAGTTGCCATTTCACCCCGAGCGGCTGAATGATCATGCTCAAACATTTCTGAAAGTGACTTCCATAAGATTTGTAAATCCTCATCTGAAAAACCTGTTTTTTCAGCGAGTGACGCAGAAACAAAACCGTGAGCACGATATAAACCATAAGGAATGATATGCTTGCGTCCCATTGTACGTTCTTTCTCAGCGTCTTTCTCATTGGTCACTGCCATACGAGTAATTGAAATTTCTTGAGGAAAAACAGGATCAATTGATCGTGCAAAAGCAATCTGTACAGGGCCACGCACTGTCCCGGTATTCACTTCGGTACTCATTACTGCGCCAAAGGTGCGTATATCAAAAAAATGATCACACATAAATTGAGTTAAAGCTTTCGCTTTATCAGCATCTTTAGGTAATTTCTTTGATTCAGGTTTCAATTCCTGTGCGTCATAAGCCAATTTGTTCAAATTATTTAATACTGCCTTTTCCTGCATATAAATTGCGTAACCCGACTTATCAGCTTGCGTTAATTCTACAAAATTACGAATCTTACGTTTTAAACAAACATCAGTCACTAAACCTTGATTAGTTTCTGGGTCTAAGCGTGGCATGTTGCCAGCATCGGGATCGCCATTAGGATTACCGTTTTTAATATCAAACAGTAAAACAAATTCGTAACGATTATTAAGAGTAGTCATATTTTTTCCTTAAACTATTAAAAAGTAGCGAAGAAGCGCTTACGCTTGTTCATCAGTGTTTTGATCTAATATTTCATCACCAACAGCAACATGGTTTTCGACTTCCCCGCCAGTTTTGGTTTTAATTTTGCGTGTATAACGTTGATGATAATAACCAATCGCAAAACGCCCCTGCTCTTCAAGATTAAGGTTTTTAGGGTATAAGGTATCCATTCCCTCCTTAATCTGCCCTATTTGCCAATCAAAAAAGTTCGCCAACTCTTGTCCAGTTATTTTTCTATTTTCTATTTTCGATTCTTTTCTGACTTTTGCAAGGTGGTTCATCATATTGCGTTCTAACATCGGAAAAACTAACGCGGGCGTAGCTGATGCCGCTCCCCAATAACGATCACGAATAGTTGCATTAATTTCTTTTCCTAAGGCTTCTTGTTGTATGCTTTCAAGTACAGCAAACAGCCTTCCCATACGATAGGCGATATTTTTCTCTTCTACATCCAGACTCATAGATAACTCCTTTGTATTGGTCAATTTTTTTAAACGGATTTGACGATTGATAATGGCTTTACACAGGGATATACGTATAAAATCTATCACACCATCAGTACGCATACGAATTAATAGTTGCGATAACAGGCTTTGCGGATAAGCTTGTCCTGTAAAGATTGAGCGGGCAAGATTGCCTGCTAATTGCGGCAAAATTCTATCTGTGTCCCGTACCTTTTTGCCATTTTTAATATAAATAGGAGCTGTCGCATAGATAAGACCACTAATTTTGGGCAAGCCGATAATCCAATTCGGTTTTGGTTCAAGATTTAGGTCGTAATAATGCTGAGCGATACGCTCTGTGAATTCATTAAGTGTTGTTGCATACCAAAAACGTACTGATATACGTGCCGCATTGGGTGATAAGCCCAAAATATAAAACTTGGTTAAAGGGTTAAGGTCGGGGCGTAATGTTTGCAAAGGGATACCGACTGCAACTTGCTGTAATAAACTAGCTAAACTGGTTGTTTCTTGCGCATCAGTAGGACTTATTGCTGCTGACATAAAACTTTCAGCCGATTCTGCATCCTTATTATCAGGGGCTTCCGCCCAAAAGACAGTGATTGCATCACCAATTTTTAGACGTTGCTTATTGATAGCTTCTTTACGTAATAGATGATTTAGAGCAGTAACGTATTTGAATGCCGTATGTGTACCTATACTTGCATTTTTGCCTTTTTTAAATCCGTAAGACTCAAAAGAATCTTTATTAAAAGATACAATATACGCACCAGAAGATTGTGCCTGGTCCACACCTTTAATACGAATATGTAAATCTGCAATTTTGGTTCTATCTCCTTCAATTAAACACTGACCAGATGATAATTTTTTTTGATATTTAGCCAAAATAGTTTGCCATTGCGTTTTAAATTCTGGGCATTCATGGACATAACCATTCTGTTCTATAAATCTGAAAATAATATTCGAATCCAAAAAATCCAGTATTAACTGATTACGGCGTTTTTTAAGTTTTTGCCAATCTGGTGAGGATATTATTTTATTTTCATGTCCTCTATCATATCCTTTAGAATTTTTCCATTTTGATGAGTCGTCCCACACACTCAGTATTAATTGCTTACGTTTACTCTTCACCTCATTCCAATGAGATGACTGGTATAAATATTTCATTATTAATTTGTTGAGATGAAGTTTATTATCATCTCTATGGCCTTTAAACTTTATCATTGCAGCTATAGCTGCTGAACAATCATGCTCTAAAGAAATAACTTGTTTCCAAAAAGCCTCAAATTTCAAATTTAATTTCTCTGGCTTTTTCGACATACCCAATGTGTATGCAGTGTTATCCCAAAGATAGTTTGCCTTTACTCCCGAGGTCTTTCCCTCAGGCAACATTGGAACCATAAGTATTCTAGGCTTGTAAATAACTTTTTCCTCGTCCTCCATGATACGCAAATCATCAATATTATGAATTGAACCATCGGTTTTCAAAACAATACAATAACTGATTTTCTCCCAACTCCAACCATAAGGAGGAAGAACCCCTTGTTGTGTCGAAAGTCTATCGTAGTAATTGACTAACGATTGAAGAATCATGACAAAACCTCCTGCATTGGAGGAATAGTGATAACCCCGTTAATCATACTTGCTCTAAAAAATCGTGGAGTCATGCCATTACTAAAATCTATATCCCATAACATCCAGCCTAAATCACGCTCACCTTTAAGTTGATCATGACAAACAGGAATATCGGCTAAACTATCAAGCAATTCAAATGATGCACTAAACTCTCGATTTCCTAAGCAAGGTTGTTGAAAACACTGCCCTTTAATGGCTCTACGTTTGAATATTTCAATGTGTTTTCCTGCATTATCATCAGTACCTGCTTGCTCAGTAATTTCAAAATGGGCCTCAATGACATAGCATACTTTTTTAAGAATGATTGCGGAACGCTGTTGACGGTTATCACCATCATCAACGTGATAAATCAATTTACTTAAATTACCTGTCTTCATGGCAGTATCAACTTTACCCTGTTTAATTGTATCCGCTACTTCGTTACGCCTTATGTTTTCAAAACAAATCGGCTCAAGTACATGAATACGATCAATTATCCATCGAATAGCTGGCTTCCAATGTATGGCTTCAATAATCCCACGAGCTGCTGATGGCGTGATGACATCATAAGATACCCTTTCTACTTTCATTTCAGGTCTGGTAAAACAGGCATTGTCGCCCCAGACTTTTAAAATAATGCCTTTGCTCATACTCGATCCAGTTTAGATAATTTGTACCCAATAGTCATAGAATGCAATCCTCGCCGCTCATTATTAAAGGGTTAACCTCAGGATTGAAGCCAACACTATCTGTATATAGATTGTCACTTACCAATACTAAAAATTGTTCACCAAATCTTTTGGGTTGAACATATTCCAATTCACCTAACTTGATTAATTCACCTGCTAAATGCTGCGGCATAGAAATGGTATATACCTGCAAAATTCTGGCGAGCTTTCCAACACTCATATAATCAGGTAGTACGTGTAATTGTTCAATGGCTGCAACTGCCACTTGATCATAGCGCACGATAACTGTTTTCATTGTGGTGCTAATTATTTTAAATTTTTGCGCAATCCAATCAAAAGGCAAGCTTTGAAGTTTACTATCTCCTATTTCGCCTAAAATGTTATGTTTATCTAGTTCACTGGTTTGCCCTGTTTCTTTATGCCAATAAACACGCCCAAAATAATCCTGAATAGCATCTAACCCTAAAGGGTCGCTACTAAAAGGCTCAAGACTGAGCGTTTCTTTCATTTTATCAGCGTAAGTTTTAAGCTCGGGTGGCTGTGCATGATCTTTGGCGGTAAATATCCAAACATGACTCTCTGCTTTTTTATTTTTACCTTCACGGTTACAACGTCCGGCAGCCTGAGCAATAGAATCTAAACCTGCATCACTACGCATGACGCAAGGAAAATCGACATCTACACCGGCTTCTATCAATGATGTGGAAACTACGCGACAGGCTCTACCTTGTTTTAAAGCAAGGCGAATTTTTGCTAAAACATATTTTCGATGTACCGCGCACATATAGGTCGATAGATGAAACGAATCAGTTAAATCCGCTATACCTTGATAAAGTTGTTGGGCTTGCTTTCTGGTGTTGACGATACATAATACTTTCTGCTCTGCTCGCAACCGCTTAATAATTTCGGCATCACCTAAAATTCCGATATGCTTAACCGAAACACGCTGAAACTGCTCGTATAGTTGTTTAGGATTAATACTTTCGGATTTAGCCAATTCACGTACATTTTCTAATCCACCTGCAAAACCATCTTCTTCCTTAAATGCTGGTTGTGTTGCCGTACATAGCACAATTGAACAACTGTAATTTCTTGCCAATTCATCAAGAGCTGCCATGCAAGGGCGTAACAAGTGCATAGGTAAAGTTTGCGCTTCATCCAAAATGACCACGCTATTGGCTATACGGTGTAATTTCCGACAATCACTAGGACGATTAGAAAAAAGTGATTCCATAAACTGCACTACTGTGGTGACTATTATGGGAGCATCCCAGTTTTCCATCGCCATTTTTAACTTTGTTTTACTGTCAGGTTGTTTGACATTATTTTCTATGGCGGGATCATTAAAGGCGCTGTGATGTTCAATGATCGCATCTTGAAATTCATCACCAAACTGCTTACGAAATACAGCGGCATTTTGTTCAATAATACTGGTAAACGGTATAACGTAAATAATTCTACGTTTTTGCTTTACTTCGGCATGATCAAGAGCAAATGCCATAGATGCCAAAGTTTTTCCGCCACCCGTTGGAACGGTTAAGCTAAACAAACCGGATTCAAAGGTTTTAGCATTATCTCGCACAGTAGATAAAATAAGGGCTCGTTTTGGATTTAGACCCTCATCACTTTTGAAAGATTGTATTGATTGCTCAAAATTCGTTTTTAGTTGCGCTAAGCTGGGATATTGGCCTCGTATTAGAGATAAGCCTTCACTTTGATTACAAAATCTTTCAGTATCAAGTCGATCTGCATCAACTAAACAGGAAAGAATCATGCGCGATAAAAAAGCCTGTTGAAAACAGCCAAATCCTACCTTGGATTTTAATGGAGGCACTGACAGCTTATTAATCAAATGGGGTTCTATTTCATTTTCCCATGCAGATTTTAAGTGTGGTAAATTTGTTTTGTTGCAACGCTCCACTAATGGCGTTAATTTCTTATCTTCACGATACGCACCATTTGCAAGTCCAGCATGGTGCCCAGCAATAGCATAAGCAATTAAATATCCACAATGCCCATATTTTTCAATTGCCTTTATTGCGCCCCAAGTTGCATGATCAACTTTTGGGTGCTTACCTTCAAGTCGTCTTTGAAACTCTACTGTATATTTACCTAAATCATGTAGCAAACCAGCAGCTTTACCATATTCCGAACAATTAAAGGCCTCAGCGAACCCTCCCGCCAGATCACCAACATTTATAAGATGATCTTTTAAATACTGCCAATCCTTTTTATCAATCCGTTCTGTAGAGTGTGCATAAAAAACATTTTTACTTTCATCAACTTTTATGCTCATTAATTACCCCAACTGATGCTATTATTTTGAAAGGACTGACTGTATTTCCCAAAATCATGCAGAAGCCCAATCAACTCACCCGCTTCTGGTACATTAATTTTAGTGGCTAATTGTTTAGCAATCTCTGCAACCTCTAACAAATGACTTGCAACCGATTGCTCAGCTTTATCAATTGCCCTAACGTGCGCGATGAATGATGGTGATGTTTTGTCTTTTATGATATCCATTGATGTCACGCGCCCTATAATTTTTGCAACTCATTATATATGCTATCGGTTAGCTTTGACGAATGTACACTTTATTAGAGGCCGTTGCGTAACAGATGGGGGAGGAGGGTGTGCTACAGGATTACGAGGTCATCCTAAGCGTGTCTTACAACTTTTGGATGTATTGGAACGGTAAATAAACGTTTGGTTTTAACTCACAAGTTGCTGGTTTGTGAGTTTTAAAAGTACTTAAGCAGCTTAAGTAACAATAATTGAAACAGGCGCACAAAAATCAGTGACACCTTCAGGGGTTACGCCCGCCATTATAAAATAATAAATAACACCCACTTCAAGGTCTGATACATCAAATGATGCACGAGTGCTGATACCTAATAAGATCCAGTCTGCATCATTTGTAGGTAGAGTGCCCTTACTGTATTTCCACTGGTATGACTGAGAACGATCAATAGCTTTAGCATCTAAGTGTACAGCACCTGACTTGGGGCCTGCTTTTGCGGCTAAAACAGGTTTTTGATGGGCCGAAGGCAGATGACTAGGATGAAACCCACTGGATAAAATTATTGTTTCATTACTTTTAGCTGTTCTTTCGACAAAAGCCGCATGATCACGAAAGATAGTATCAGCAGTTGCTTCACAATCATTCCGTATTGCAATAGCCACTCGATCACCATTAAGGGCATTAAGGTAGGCCGCCTCAAGAGCATCAACCGCTGCGGTAGATGTTTCTATCGGCACATCCGGTGCGTTAAAGATCGGATTGGTAATAAATGCTTGAAGTACAAAGCGGTAAAAACTGATTTTCTCCGATATATTAAGCCTTATAAAATCGTACAACACTTTTATCATTAGCATTTCATGCTCCTGTATTAGATTTAAGAGTCATCAGTGTAGTCCTATTTATTTAAACTTGTTGTTTATCTCATAATACTTCGTCAGTACAAAGCTTCACTTGATGAATTTTGATCTACACCCGGGTTATTCAAAGCTGTACTTGAGGTGTGCAGCTCGATACTTCGTCTATGCAAAGTTGCACTTGATGTATGAGAGCCTGGATTTAGGCTTTTTCTTTGTTGCACAGGACCAATGCAGACCTTAGGTTCAATGATGCAACGTTATATTCGAGCAGCGCAGGTCGATACCTCGGTTGTGCAAAGCTGCACTCGCGGTGTGAGAGTCTGTACTTGGGCTTTTTCTTTGTTGCACAGAACCAGTTAGGGTTGTTATAGCACCTGTGCAACTTTGCAAAGCTGATTGCAGCGTTGTAAAGCTGAGTCAAGATATGAAAACTTGCTACTCTGCTTGTTTGGCGCTCTGTGCAGGTAGATATACTCGATGTCACGCCTGTTATTTAATGCGTACCGACAGGAGGGCGATTATTCTGACATTTGAAAGCTAACCCAGTTGTATAACTAAGCCTAAGCTCTACTCTCTTTAACCATAGCCAAAGCAACGGCCTCAGCGACTTTAATACCATCTACAGCAGCTGAGAGTATACCGCCCGCATAACCCGCGCCCTCCCCAGCCGGATATAATCCTCGGGTATTGATACTTTGAAAGAATTCATCACGCTTGATACGAATCGGCGATGAAGTACGTGTTTCAACCCCTGTCAATACCGCGTCCGCCATTGCAAAGCCTTTTATTTTTTTATCAAACGCAGGTAATGCTTCTCTTATGGCTGTAATCGCATACTCCGGTAATGCCGTACTTAAATCACCTAAATGTACTCCAGGGGTATAAGAAGGTTGGACAGAACCTAAAACACTTGAGGGTCTATTCGCCAAGAAATCCCCCACCAACTGCCCCGGTGCCTGATACGTTTCACCGCCTAACTTAAAGGCTCTCTGTTCTAATTGACGTTGAAGATCAATCCCTGCCAAGGGATGCCCCGGATAATCATCCGGTGTAATACCCACCACAATACCGCTATTCGCGTTACGTTCGTTACGTGAATATTGGCTCATGCCATTCGTCACTACATGCCCTGCCTCTGAGGTTGCCGCAACTACCGTGCCCCCAGGACACATACAAAAACTATAAACCGCCCGACCGTTTTTACAATGATGAACCAATTTATAATCCGCCGCACCCAATAGAGGGTGACCCGCATTATTACCAAATCGACATTGATCAATCAGCGACTGAGGGTGCTCAATCCGAAAACCAATTGAAAAAGGTTTGGCTTCAATATACACGCCCTGCTCATACAGCATCTTAAAAGTATCCCTAGCACTATGACCCACTGCCAATACCACATACTGACTGCTTAAGGTTTCACCGTTTGCCAAGATAACCCCGGTAACTCTGCCTTGAGTAATGTTAAGTTGATCAACTCGACTTTGAAAACGAATCTCGCCACCTAAAGATTCTATCGTGGCTCGAATTTGTTCAACCATGGAAACCAGTCTAAAGGTACCGATATGGGGCTTACTGACCCTTAATATCTCTTCAGGCGCACCCGCTTTTACAAATTCAGTCAGGACTTTTCGACCATAATGATTCGGGTCTTTAATCTGTGTATACAACTTACCATCAGAAAAAGTACCCGCCCCGCCTTCACCAAACTGCACATTCGATTCTGGATTAAAAATACTTTTACGCCATAAGCCGAAAGTATCTTTAGTCCGTTCGCGCACTTCTTTACCTCGCTCTAAAATAATGGGCTTAAAACCCATTTGCGCGAGAATTAAACCGACAAATAGCCCACAAGGCCCGGTGCCAATCACAATCGGTCTATCCGCTAATGTTGTAGGCGCTTGGGTAACAAAACGATACGTTGTATCAGGTGTTAAGGATAAATGTGGATCGTCACCTTTACGTGCTAATAATGCAGCTTCATTTTTAAGCTCAACGTCCAAGGTATAAACCAAACTGATATCATTACGCTTTCTGGCATCATGCCCCTGACGAAAAACGGTATAACTCAATAACTCAACTGCTGGAATTCCCAGTCGATTAAGGATGGCAGTTTTAATAGCACTTTCAGTATGGTCTAGAGGAAGTTTAAGTTCAGTGATTCTCAGCATGTTTATTAATCCAACAAGACAATAATTCGCCTTATATTTAAAGTATTTTAAGCAAGTCAAAAAAGCATATTATTTTAATAAGAATATTTTACCTTACTGAGCCGTTTCCACACTCATTAGATTTTCTATAGTACTAGATTGAAGTTTTATGAATATAATTAGCGTACTTAATAAAAGAACCGTCTAGAATAACAACACTTGGCGTGTTTATAACAAAACGTGAGGAATAAGCCCATGAAAAAAATAAAACTACTCGCCCTATTCTCAATAGTTTCTCTTTTAACCTCTACAACTATTAATGCTTCAGAACATCACAGTGGTCATGGTGGAGGTATGAGTGGCGGCGGCGGTACAACCAGTTCTTGTGGTAAACCAAACCTCGGTAAATTTCTTCCCCCTCATTTAAGTACCGTCGTTCCTGAAGCGGAGTTTTCTTTTTTAGTCTTTAATATTGATAAACCCGAACAGGTTTATGCAACAGTAAAGAACATACCCGTCGAGCTAAGTGCAGAATTTAGAGATCCCTATTATATATTTAAAGGTAAATTACCTGCTGCTTTGGTTAACACACCCGCACGTATTAACATAACGGTAAAAGCTAAATCACCCCACTGTGAAGCAGAAAACGGGTGGTTAGTCATCATTGCAGATAAATAATTATCTGCATTCTAACCAACATATTATCAACTGCGTTACAATTTAACTATTGTTGCAGTTGATAATACAAAATAAATCCAATATGTCTGAAAACAACCCCATTAAACAATGTTCAGCTTTTTGCCTGGCATTACAGTTTGATATTAATGAATTAGCCGCTGTCCTTTCCGAATCAACCCTCATTAGAATCATCAAGGGTGCCTTACTTATTGAGGATGAAGATTCCTGGTCTATCGTATTTTCTTATGGCGCGGTAGTGCATTGGAATGTAAGTAATGAGCAACAGGCTAAATTACACCTCTTGTTATTGGAACATGCTGAAAACCCGCTAGCAGTTATAGAAGAAGATTCATTTACCTTTGCCCTCAATTGCACAAACACCCGTATTATTGAGGATCATATTGAGATTGAATCGTCAGATCCAATTTTAATTTTTGCCCTTTCTCAAGGAATGGCCCAATCTATTAAATTGGCGTCTTTTGAAACCAATGCGATAACAACTATTAATAACACCAGTTACATTCCCAAATCATTAGCCGAAAATGGTAGTATAAAATTAAGTCGTCATAAAATAGCCAAGATTCGCGGGCAGTTATTTTTAACCAAAAGCGATATTATCTTGAATTACGACTTACTTGATACTCCTGAATTCTTTTGGGAATACCCTGAATATGAATCCTTTTATAGCATAACAGCGAAATATTTAGAGATTGCCCCTCGCACTCAAGTTTTATCAAAAAAACTGGAAACGATTCATGAGTTATTTGAAATGTTGGCTGATGAGCAAAAACATAGACATTCAACGATACTCGAATGGATTATCATCTGGCTCATTACCTTTGAGATAGGTATGACAATATATGATAAAGTCTTTTAAAACCAGCCATCTCGATCTTATCCAACTCAATGCTCAGTTATCGACACTCATTCCACGCAGGCAATTTTGCAGACGTTTTAAAGCATATTATTCTAATCAAAATCCTGGAACATCTAGCAAAAAAAGATAAACCATTCTGTTGTATTGATACGCATGCAGGCCCTGGCGACTATAAACTAAACAGTGATTTTGCCCTAAAAAATAAAGAATTTGAAAACGGTATTGGCCGGTTGTGGCATTGTTCAAACATGCCTGAACCTGTTGCCACCTATGTCAATATCGTCAAGCAATTTAACTCTACCGAACAACTAATCGATTACCCCGGCTCGCCTTTAATTGCAAAACAGTTTTTGCGTGCGAATGATCGCTTGTTGTTACACGAATTGCACTCAACAGAAATTCAGTTATTAAAGGCTGTAGTTAAAGATAAGCGCATCAAAGTATTTCATAATGATGGTTTAAAGCATAGCTTAGGCTTGTTACCTCCCAAGGAACATCGTGGACTGGTATTAATTGACCCTTCTTATGAAGTTAAAAGCGATTATCAGTCGGTCGTAGAAAGCTTAATACAAATGGTGAAGCGTTTTGCTATTGGTACTTATGCACTATGGTATCCCGTCGTTGATCGTAAACGCAATAAACAGTTAGAGCAGGCTATTAAAAACAGTGGTATAAAAAACATACTGTTATTTGAGTTGGGTATCAATGCCGACACGGAAGAACACGGCATGACTGCCAGTGGGATGATTGTCGTTAATCCACCTTGGACTCTGGCAGAAGAGATGAAACAAACGCTAGTCTGGTTAGTCGATAAACTTGGGAATGAGGGTTTGAGTCATTATCGGGTTGAAATACTCGCTAGCGAATAAATCTAATAATAACCCCTAACATTTAAATAGTAGTAGAACATGCTCTATAAATTTTTTGCCTTTATACTTATTGGCGCCATCGGAACTATCGCACATTACTCAATACTCTATTGTCTTGTTGAATATTATGCCGTAAGTCCTGTTTGGGGTTCTGGCTGGGGTGCATTAGCTGGTTTGTTTATTAATTATTTTTTAAATTATTCGCTCACCTTTAAAAGTCAACAATCGCATGTTCAGACCTTACCCAAATTTACACTTATTGCCTCACTGGGCTTTTGTTTAAATTTGGGTTTAATGTCACTCTTAACGGTTAGACTTTATTATCTTTTTGCTCAGATTATAACCACGGGTATTGTCTTAATCTGGAACTTTTTTGCGAATAATTTCTGGACTTTTAAAATGGATTCTCTAGAAAAAGCAATCGATGCACAACCATCAGGTGATCTTCAAAAATCAGTAAAAGGATTTGGGTTACTCATCACATTGTTTGTCATCCGAACGCTTACCTTAGGCTTTTATCCGCTTTATGACCCTTCCGAATCCAGATATGCAGAAATGGGTCGTAAGATGTTAGAAACGGGTAATTGGATAACCCCCTTGATTGATTACGAAATCCCCTTCTGGGGAAAACCGCCCCTCACTGTTTGGTTAACTGCTTTCAGCCTAGGCTTAGGAGGTATCAATGAATTTTTTGCTCGCTTACCATCATTCTTATTAAGTTTAGCCACCCTATGGATTATTTACCATCTCGTAAAAATCCAGCGTGATCGCACCAACGCATTAGTAGCCGTAGTTATTCTAACCAGCACAGTACTCTTTTTTGTCATGTCAGGCACTGTGGCGATGGATGTGTGCATGAACTTGGGCGTCACGTTAACACTAGCTTCATTCTGGTTGGCCCTACGTGAACCGGGCAATACTCTTTGGCAATATCTTTTCTTTATAGGCTTAAGCATTGGACTTTTAGCCAAAGGACCTATCGCGATCGTACTCTCAGGTATCAGTATTGGACTTTGGACACTCATATCGAACGAATGGATACGTGTCTGGAAACGCATACCTTGGATCACGGGCACACTACTCATGCTAGCCATCAGTGTTCCTTGGTATTTAATTGCAGAGCATCAAACACCAGGCTTCCTGGAATACTTTTTTATTGGGGAACATTGGAAACGCTTTACCGAAAGCGGTTGGACAGGAGATCTCTATGGAAATGGACATGCTCAGCCTCATGGCAAAATATGGCTTTATTGGCTAGGTGGCGCGTTCCCTTGGTCTTTAGTCTTTCTTGGAATTATTATTAATGCCACAGTAAAGAAAAAACCAGCCGAATTAATCAAGTCAAACGACGGCTGGCGTCTCTATTGTTTATTGTGGATGATAGCGCCGCTGATGTTCTTTACCCTGTCGGCGAATATTATCTGGACCTACACGTTAACCGGCTTAGCGGGATTTGCATTATTACTAGCTGACTGGCTCACCATCCGCGTTGTTTATCAGAGAATGTTAGCGCTGTGTGTCCCTCTTTGTTTTATAGGCTTAATACTCTACTATCATTATCCAAATGCAGACTTTTTTAAATCACAACATCAACTAATCCTGAGTTATCAAAAAAATGCACAGAAAGATGAACGCTTAATTTATTTCAACAGAAGACCTTACTCTGCTCAGTTTTATATGCAAGGTAAAGCCATTGACTTAGATACTATTGAATCCTTTCATGCTAGATTAACTCAGTCAAATCATGATTTTTATGCTATAAAAAGCGAATTGATTGATAGCCTTCCTGAAGATATTAAATTGCGTCTCGATCCAGTTAAATCCTTTAGGCAGTTCTCACTGTTTCACGCCCACCCCGTAGAAAAATAATGACTGATCCTGCGCCCATTGAGCTAATCATTAATGCAGATGACTATGGTTACTATTCTTGTATTAGCCAAGGAATCCTGGAAGCCGCCAAATCTGGCGCTATTACAGCAACCAGTATTCTAGCCAACAGCCCTGATTTAACGATGCAACTTGAGTGGCTTGATTCGGTTAAAAACTTGGACTTGGGCGTACATTTAAATCTCACATCAAGACGCCCTTTAACGGATCAAATAGCAAATAAGCTATCTACATGGGACGGCTGCTTTCCTAGCACTTATACAATGAGCCGACTGCTGTTAACCAGGAAAATAACCCTCCAGGATATCCGACTTGAATGGTCTGCCCAGATTGAAGCCTGTCAAGTGCATAAGCTGGTATTTCTAAATTCACATGAGCATATCCATATGCTTCCGCTATTGTTTCCATTGACCCTGGAATTAGCAAAAGCTTACGACATTCCAAATGTTCGATTAACTCAAGCTGACTGGGTTAGCCCCTTTAATCACTCAACACTCATCCGCAATGCTCTCATGCAAGGCATGCAGACTCTTAATCAATGGCATGTTAAACAAGCTACTCCGCTATTTTTAGGGCTGAGCCGCAGCGGTAAGCTTGATTATGAGTATTTAGCTACGATTTTTGCAAGACTTAAGCCGGGGAAACGCTACGAATTGATGTGTCATCCCGGACACTTTGACCCAACTCAAATTTCAGATCCTAAACTGATATGCTATCATGACTGGACAGCAGAACTTGCCGTTTTACAAAGTCCAAGGATGCATGACTTGTATGAGCAATTTGGCATACGTTTAAGTCGCTACTCAACACATCGAGATTGACTAAAATCACTTTCACAATAACGCACCGATTTACATTAAAAAACACTATTACAGACAAAAAACATTCAACATGACTTTATCACCCCAAACCTCCCCTGTTATTAGTGCAATTGTGCCTGCTTATAATGAAGGTCAAGGATTAGCCATTGCCATTAAAACAATTGCTGAAATACTTGATACCTGTGGAAGTACCTGGGAAATCATTGTGGTCGATGACGGCAGTAATGATCAGACTTTTCAACAAGTCGATCTCTTATCAACTCATGATCATAGAATTAAAGGCGTTGCTTTAAGTCGAAACTTTGGTAAAGAAGCCGCCATGTTAGCCGGGTTGGAACATGCAACAGGCGAAGCGGTGATTATTATTGATGCTGACCTGCAGCATCCACCCGCCTTAATTCCAGATATGATTGAACAATGGCGTTTAGGGGCTCAAATCGTTCATGCGGTAAAACGTGATCGTAAAGAAGATTCATTCGGACAAAGGGCTTCTGCCTATGTTATTAATCACCTGATTTCCAGTTTGGGGGGCATTAATATAAAAAACTCCTCAGACTTCAAATTATTGGATCGAGAGATTGTCGACATTATTGTTCATCAATTACCCGAAAGAGAACGCTTTTTCCGAGGTTTAACCAGTTGGTTAGGCTTCTCTGAGCACTATCTCTATTTTGATGTAGCAAGCCGACAAGGGGATGCAAGTAAATGGTCTTTTATGTCATTGCTGGAACTGGCGATTACAGCACTCACTTCTTTTACTTCCTTACCGTTAAGAATAATTACCTTTCTTGGCTTTTCAACCTTAATACTGGGCTTTTTTGTCATTGCTGACACGCTTATTTCATTGATGTATGGTCAGGCTGTCTCAGGCTTTGCCACTATTATCATTTGTCTGTTATTAATCGGCAGCTTTATTATGATCAGTTTAGGTATTATTGGCGAATACATCGCCAAAATTTATGAAGAGGTTAAAAACAGACCCCACTATCTCATCAAAGCCCGTATTGGTGTTGATGCAAAAAAGCGTCATTAATCCTGCACCTTAGTTATGAGTAAACCGACAGCCTAGGTCACTGGCTTCGGGTGGCTTAATCGCCCATAAATAGTGCAGGTCTTTACCTTTTGGAGCAAATCCCCACGGCAAGATAAACTCACCTTTAATCGCCGAGTGCTCCAGTAACTGCCGATAAGTTTCAGACATTTCGGCTGTATTAACCAGAATAAATGCACCACAAGACTTCACATCCTGCTCAGTCACCCAGGGAGACTTTTCTTCCATATTATCTATTAAAATCATAGGCTCAGGACGTATATGAAGCGAAACATTACCACCCGACCAATAATCCGAGATAATAATTGTTAATGGAGCCTGCTGTTGGCTACGCCAGATTTCATTAACTTTATCGGCCAACGCCTGACTTGGAAACGTTAATCTTGAAGCGCTCCCCACGTAATTTGGATAAATGACCGCAAGCACAAAGAAAAAAACCAATATCACTGTCTGTGTAATCCAGGTCAAAAGAGAGACCTGTTTTAATAGCTGCGAACTATCCCAGTCCTTAAAGAACACCACCGTCAGTAAAATACCTGACGGTAGAAAAAACGCACTGATCCAGTTACTGTTTAACTCACTACCTAACAAGAACAGTTGCAACAAAGCCAGGATAAGCGGCGTAACGAGGATGGCCCATAAAAAGTGTCGATCAAAGCTGGCCTGTTCGGATGATTTGCCTGCATTCAATTCGGCTTTGTGAATACGTCCCGTCTTAATAAAAATCCAGATTCCTAATAAGGCGGGTACAGCAAAGCTCAAGCGAATGAATTGAGTCACAATAAAACCAAACAGAATACTGACTATATTGCCTGACTTAGACAGTTGATCCTGTAAATAATGAAACGGACGCCAATTATTTTCCGCTAACCAATACACATGTGGAGAGATAATTAACAGGAATACGACGATACTCAGTAGCAAGCCCAAAATAACGCGGATATTCTTGAATAAGCGATACCAAAGTATTACTACAAAGAAACTGGCTATCACCAGTAGAATGCTGTATTTGGTTAACATAGCCAAGCCGCAAACCAGGCCCAGCAAAAACCAGTTTAACAGACGTTCAGGTATCTGCACTGCACGATAAAAGTAATAACATGCCGCCGCAGTAAAAGGCAAAGAAACCGTATTATGGTTAAAAGGGAATGCCCTAAAATTATGATAGGCAATTAAAGAGGTGATTAATACCGCAACAATAGCCAACTTTCTAGATAGAATCTGTTTAGCCAGTAGCCAGACATAAACTAATCCCACTACATTACAGCCTTGTGCTGCAAACGCATTAAGCCCCTTAGAAGGCCCAGCGAATAACCCATTCAGAACATACAATAACAATGAAGGTAATGGTGGATGCTTGTAATAACCCCACTGCCAGCTCTGAGACCAGACGACCTGCTCGGTACTATCTAATTCCGAAGCGGAAGGCAGGAATTGTGCGCAGAGTGTCCAAGCAATTAAATAGATTGCAAAAAATGCGAATAAGGTTAACTCATCCCTGAATGTCGCTATAAAGGATAGTTTATCCTTGCTAATCGAATGGATCATGTAGAACTTATCTTCCTGGTATTAATCAAATTTTTCATAACCCAGCTACAGAAATAAACAGCATCTGGTCATGTATCACGGGCCAATTAGTTTTCAAAAAATTACATCGTTGTTGGACTTATGATAACAGCATTAATGGTATCATTAGCAGATTTTTAAACAGGCTATTCAATGCAAAGGTTAACGTTAATATGAAACATATCATTGTAATGTCAGGAGATATCGGCAGTGGCAAATCTTCCGTAGCGACCGCACTTAAAGAATTAACTCAATTCGATATTATTGGTACGGGCACTATCCAACGCGCCATCGCAACGCAGCGAGGCTTAACGACCCTTGAGTTGAATAAGATTTCTCAAACAGACCGCAGCATTGATGATGAAATTGATTCTTACGTTATTAATCTGGGAAAAACCCAGGATAACCTGATCTTAGACTCCCGTTTAGCCTGGCATTTTATTCCCAGTGCCTTTAAGGTCTTTTTAGCGGTCGATCCAGTAGTCGGTGCCGAACGGGTGTTTGGTGCTGCTCGTAATGATGAAAAGAACCCTTCCCTAGAGATTACCCTGGAAAATAATTTAAAGCGCCAAGCCATTGAAGACGAACGCTTCAACCAACTGTATGGCATCCACTTTAGAAATCACAGCAATTATGACCTGGTCATTGATACGTCTTTTAACTCGCCAGAAGTGATTGCGCAGAACATAAAAGACCGCTTTGATGCCTGGCTAAAATAAGCGAAGGATTCACGGCTAGTGATATAGCTAAAGTTACTCGGCAAAGACTTCAGCCAAGTCAATCAGCAGATCTGGAAATAACGCCGGACTGGCTTTATCCTCACCTGAATACATCGTAATGAGCTCGTATTTTTCTGTTTGTTCATTTAACACAAATTGGTGTACTGATTGCTCATAAGGATAAACTATCCAATACTCTTTTACGCCGCTTTCTTGATAAAGAGTAAATTTCTCTTGGGTTTCACGCTTCGAGTTTCCAGCAGATAAAATCTCGATAATCCAGTCCGGTGCGCCATTACAACCTTGAATATCTAGTTGCTCCGGGTTACAAATGACGCATAAATCAGGCTGTACCACGGTAAAGATTTCTTTGTTAGTCAGTATTGATTTTCTTTTATTGTATAAACGCACATCCAAGGGTGCTGCAAAGGCGCGACAGGATTTGTTAACGAAATAATTAAAAAGAGTGCCGGTAAAGTACCAGGATATACTTTGATGCAGCACATTAGGCGCAGGTGACATCAATTGGATCTTACCTTTAATTAACTCAACGGTCTCATCAAATTGCCAGGTTAAATAATCGGCGTAACTATAGGTTTCGTTTAAATCCAGTTGAGAAAGTTTGTTAATGGGGTTCATGAATTTACCTTATGACTGGGTGTGTATATCAAGGCTTATCTTAACAACAAAGACCGAAGCATAGGGAATAAAATAGTAAACCCAACCAATACAACAAGCAAGCACTGTAATGCTAATTGTTTAGACCAGCTATTAAAACGGAACAGCTATTAAAAACAAATAATAACGAACAACATAATCTGTTACCTTTCCAGGAAGAGTTACCACATTTTTATGCCACATTACGTTAGCTACGAGAATATTCACAATGAGAGATACACATCTATTCGATAATGATCTTGCACACGCAAGAGCAGCATATATATTTTCCATTCGGAGCCTGCCTGACCCAGAGCTCATTAATAAAGGAGCGATAAAGGCTAATGGAATGGAGTTCCGAAAGGAATCAGAAATATTCTCCATGCTTGTAGAGTTGGGCTGGGCATTCTTTTGCAGATATGAAGCTTGCTTGGAATTTCATTTGAAAAAGAACAATATTCCTCTATCAAAAAAGCTAACTCTTCTCGATTGGCTGAACCAAAAAAGCATAGACATTCCAGATAACTTCAAACAAGGAATTGATATCTATCGTCTTATTCGCAACAAATTGCATCACGAAAACGGAGCATCACTTGATAGCTCATCTGACAGTGAAATCCATCTGCTACCTGAGCAGATGGAAAATATCTATAATCTTTTCACTTGGATTGGAAATACTATTGATAGAGTATACGTGGCGGAGCAAAGTTATATTAATAAGAAGTAACAAAGAGGGGTTCAGAATAAACTTAAAAATTCTCACTTGACAATATTAATCATTAGCCTTCCAAGCTCCTATTTATCCCGAGCATAACGAATTCATTTTTTAGTAGCAAGCCCTTTATATGAGCTAACTCCACAGTTCCCAATCCACTAAATCAGGCATTTTTTGTGTACGCATCAAGGAATAATCTCAGCACCTTAAACAATTGATACCAAAAAATAATATACACCTGCCGATTGATCTTATTCCTAATCCCTCCAATCTTGAATATAACTTATCTTCAAAGACCATTAAGCGCAGAAGGTATACTGCCTAAACAATAGCCGCTACTAAAATAAACAATTTTCACCTTGCAGCTTATGTAGATAGCTTTAAAATTCTACTTAAGCCACCTGAGTTAGCAACTAATTCTGTGAACCTACCGCTCAAGCTCTCTTAAATGGCACTCGTCAACGATTAATTCCCACTCGGCGATCATAAACCTAGTTACAGCAATCGAATTTGACTACTTCAAACAACTAGCCAAGTACTTCAACAACCCGACCAATGACTTGGCTTACCTGGTGTACCCACTCAGTGACCCAAAAAGCGCTTCCAAACATCTGCTCGACCACTGAGTTAACATTTTAGAGCGCTACAAAGGTCCGCTGGAGCGCTAGAGAATCACTCAAATTCTTTTTTTAAAACGGCCCAGCGCTTCAGCATAACTTTGCAGCGCTGTAACAGGTTGGGCAAGCACTTCAAGGTGTCTTTACATTAATCCACCGACCTTTTACACGGATCAAGCGGGGCTTTCCAGCGCTCCAGCATAGTGCGCCAGCACTTCAACGTACTTTTCTACCGCTCAAAAATCATTATTTTTCACCCCGTCATGACTTTCTAGCGCTCAATCGGCTTTCTCAACCGAAGTAATAGAGTGGACCAGTGATTCATCGTTTTGGCTAGTTGCCTGTTAACAAGTGTGGGGTACTAAAAAATCATTGCAGACTGCTCGTTAAGCTTTGCATCATGTCTTAAATTGACCCTTGAAAAAGGAACTAACACTCATGAAGGCAGACCCCAAGATACCCCTAAAAAATGCGTAATAAGCCATTAAAGTGCTAACAAAAAGAGCTGTTTTTAAGCCATCGGAGTGTCTGAATATCTATTTTGGCTTTAAAGTTTGACAACATCCCATCATACCGCTATCTTGAACTCATTAAATATAAGGAGATAACAATGACCACCATTACATTCGACACACTCAAATATGCCGAGCGACTTGAAAAAGCCGGCATACCTAGAGAACATGCTAAAGCCGAAGCTGAAGCATTAGCGGATGTACTTGCATCAAACGCACAAGATTTGTCTACCAAGACTGATATAGCTTTAATACATTCTGAAATGCGCGAAATGCGTACCGAAATCAACGGCGAATTGAAATTATTACGCTGGATGGTCGGGATGTCGATAGCGTTGTCAACCGGGACGATTGCCTTGCTGGCAAAACTTGTCTTCATACTGCCTCACTAAGGTTGTTAGTGCGCTGGGAGAGCTTTACATCTCCCCAAGAATATCCAAAGCCTCAGATAAACTGGATACCCCATGAATCTCCAAGCCTTTAATCGGCGTTTTGGGGACATTGGCTTTAGGAATAATCGCTTTCTTAAAGCCATGCTTGGCCGCATCATTCAGACGCGCATGACCATTCGCAACCGGCCTGATTTCACCACTCAAACCAATCTCCCCAAAGAAAAAGGCATCATGTGGAATCACCTTATCTTTTAAACTCGACACTACCCCAATCACAATCGCCAGATCAGAACTGGTTTCTGTGACTTTAATACCACCCACCACATTGGCATAAATCTCATCCTGTGCAGTAAAAATACCACAATGTCGATGAAGTACCGCCAGTAACATCGCTAAGCGGTTTTGATCAAAGCCCACAGCCAAACGTCTTGGATTACCATACTGACATTCAGTAACTAAGGCTTGAATCTCGACTAATAAAGGCCGTGTACCTTCCCACAGTACCGTAACTACACTGCCTGAAGACGGCTTTTCAGCTCGATTTAAAAACATCGCTGAAGGATTCTTAACTTCTTTTAGCCCTGAGCTATCCATAGCAAAGAAGCCTAATTCACCGACGCTACCAAAACGATTTTTATCCGCTCTTAACACCCTAAAACGGGAATCATCAGTTGAGCCTAACATCACCTGAGTATCAACAATATGACTTAAGGTCATCGGCCCCGCCAAGGATTGATCTTTTGTCACATGCCCGACCATAAAAATAGACACATGATGTTTCTTTGCATATTGCGTCAAATAACTGGCAGACTCTCGCACCTGAGACACTGAACCCGGTGCAGAATCTGCTTCTTGTGTATGCATGACCTGAATAGAATCGATCACTAGAATCTGCGGCTTAACTTCATCCAGGGTGTCACAGATTCGCTGTACTGATGTCTCCATTAACATCATGATCTTTTCGGCGGGCAACTTTAAGCGCAAGGCTCTTTCAGCAATCTGCTGCAAAGACTCCTCACCCGACACATACAGCACACTGACGCCCCGATCTGCGATATTAGCAATCGCTTGTAACAACAAGGTACTTTTCCCAGCCCCCGGTGCGCCGCCAATCAGCACCACACTGCCTCTGACAATACCACCACCCAAGACACGGTCAAACTCTGAAATTCCAGTGGAGATTCGCTCTGCCTGAGATAAACTCACATCGGATAATAACTTAACCTCCGAACGACTCCCCGCATATCCAGCACGACTACTCCGCTCTGTACTGGCCGAACCCAACCGAACTTCTTTAATCGTATTCCATTCACCACAACTGGTACATTGTCCACCCCAACGTGGATAATCAGCACCACACTGATCACACACAAACCCTATTTTTACTTTTTTACTCATGATTTAACTAACAGAAATTGAATAGCCGTTTAATTGCTGACGAGTGTACCAAAATACTGGCTGATTCGATCCAGTAAAGAAAATCAATAAGGTTAATAAATGCGGACTTCTAGATTTTTACCTAACGAAAGAGCGTATTTTTTGAGTGTGGATAACTTTATATCTTCTGCATGGTTTTCTATGCGTGAAATAGCTGATTTTTTAGTATGTAGGCGAATTGCTAATTCTTCTTGAGTAACGCCTTCTGCTTCTCGGACTTCTTTTAACATAACACCAATTTTAAATAACTGATAATCTTCATCAAAGTTATTAGAGAAGTCTTCATCTTTTGATTTTCTGCTTACAATATATTTTTGTAGGTCACTCATTTATCCCTTCCTTATTAGATAATCTTTTTTTCTTTGCTCTGAGAGTAACATTTCTGATTGAGGTGTTTTTTGAGTTTTCTTTTGAAAACCATTAGTTAAAACGACAAAGTTTTCTGCATCAAAGAAGCCCAGCAGTCTGAAAATATTATTACCCTGTTGAACTCTAATTTCCCATAAATCATCTGTATTTGTCAGTTTTTTAAAATAAGTCGCGGGAATGAGTTCTAGTTCTTCAATGAGTTGCAAAACCCAAGTTACTTTTTGAGCTTGCTTGCTGTTTAAACTGTCTAAAAATTGTTCGATGGGGCATTCATTGGTTTGTGTTCGATAAAATATTATTTCTCTCATAACTGACAATGTTAACCTACATGTGAACATTGAGGCAAGCACAAACGACTATTGGTGTAATTTCAGCATAAACTATCCATCAAAAAGTGGGAGCAACTCATCACAATACTTTAATATTACTCCGCTATACTGAAGAGCTAACCGATTTATGGAACCACTCAATGTATAAATCAACAATCCAGCATCTAAGTTATGACTTTAAAACCTTAGCTAACTTAATGGCTAAAGCCACGCCGCTTCGTTCCGGTGATGTTCTGGCAGGTGTTGCGGCCACCAATAACCTTGAGCGTGTCGCCGCACAATGGACACTGGCGGACGTGCCTTTAAAACGATTTCTGAATGAAGCACTGGTTCCTTATGAATCGGATGAAATTACTCGCCTGATTATTGATGATCATGATAGCCTGGCCTTTGCGCCCATTAGCCATCTAACCGTCGGTGATTTTCGTAACTGGTTATTATCAGAACAAGCCACTACTGAGACGCTAACGGCTATTGCGCCTGGATTAACGCCCGAAATGGTAGCGGCTGTCTCTAAACTCATGCGTATTCAGGATTTAATTCTGGTCGCCAAGAAATGCCGCGTCATCACCCAATTTCGTAACACGATTGGCTTAGAAGGCCGCTTCTCCACACGCTTACAACCCAATCATCCAACTGATCATCCGGCAGGTATTGCGGCCAGTCTGATCGACGGGCTATTGTATGGCTGTGGTGATGCGGTTATCGGCATTAATCCAGCCTCTGATAATCTGGAAGCCACACTACGTTTATTACACTTACTGAATGATGTCATTGAACGCTTTCAAATACCCACTCAAGCCTGTGTTTTAGCCCATGTAACGACCACCTTAAAAGCCATTGAGCAAGGCGCTCCGGTTGATCTCATGTTTCAATCCATTGCTGGTACCCAAAAAGCCAATGACAGTTTTGGGATTAATCTAGGGTTACTCGCTGAAGCGCATCAAGCCACCTTAAGCTTAAATCGAGGTACAGTTGGCAACCACTGCATGTATTTCGAAACCGGACAAGGTAGTGCTCTCTCGGCTAATGCTAATGAAGGACTCGATCAACAAACTTGTGAAGCCCGTGCCTATGCAGTCGCCCGTAAATTTAAGCCACTGTTGGTTAATACTGTGGTCGGCTTTATTGGCCCTGAATATCTTTATGACGGCAAACAAATTATCCGCGCCGGCTTAGAGGATCATTTCTGTGGAAAATTACTTGGCTTACCGATGGGTTGTGATATCTGCTATACCAATCACGCCGAAGCCGATCAAGATGATATGGATATGTTACTCAGTGCCTTTGCTATGGCGGGTGGGACATTTATTATGGGGGTGCCGGGAGCCGACGATATCATGTTAAATTATCAATCAACTTCTTTTCATGACGCCTTATATATCCGCCAAACATTGGGCTTAAGACCCGCACCCGAATTTGAACAATGGCTACAACACCATGAACTATTTGATGCACATAATCAATTGCGTCAACAAAATGACATACCCCCTTTGTTTAAAGCGTCTTTGCAACAGTTAAAGAACCCTCAATCATGACTTACCCTAAAAACCCCTCCATTGCTTACGACCCTTGGCAACACCTAAGTCAATTTACTCCTGCTCGTATTGCCTTAGGTCGAACGGGAATGAGTTTACCCACACGGGCCAATTTAGACTTTCAATTAGCCCATGCTTTGGCACGTGATGCTGTGCATATCCCCTTGGATTTTACGCAACTCAATCAGCAATTAAATCAGCTAGGTTATGCAAGTCAAACCTTACAAAGTCAGGCTGAAAACGAATCCATGTATTTACAACGCCCTGATCTGGGACGATTACTCAGCTTAAGCTCTTTAGCTGAATTACAGGCTCAACCTCCTCTTGCCGTTGATGCCGTTATTATCATCGCAGATGGCTTATCCTCCAAAGCCATTGAGCATCATGCTGTGCCTTGTATAGAGCTATTATTACCGGCGTTACAGGCAAAGGCTTATCAAATGCCACCACTGTGTCTGGTTAAGCATGGACGCGTAGCCATTGGTGATGCCATTGCAGAACATTATAAAGCGCGGCTGTGTATCCTGTTAATTGGAGAACGACCCGGTCTAAGCTCACCGGATAGCATGGGCATTTACTTTACCTATCAGGCGCAATCTGGCGTCAGCACCGATGCAGATCGTAACTGTATTTCTAACATCCATAATAATGGCTTAAGTTATGAACAAGCCTTAAAGAAATTGCTTTTCTTGATTGATGGAGCTGAACAGTTACAATTATCTGGAGTGAGTTTAAAGGATGAAACCACGGAAGCAGGCTTGAATAATCAATTGGAGGCTAATTTTTTATTAAGTTGATAGTCATTGTGTTAAATTAAGCTGGTGATTTATTGCATCAAGAACCAGCGTGATTCTTGTTAACTTTGGTTTCTGGGTTGGCTCCTTATGGGGCGATCATCGGCAAAGCGGAGAAATTATCTTCCCTGATTGGGTTTTTGCGAGTTTGTGGGCAATTGTATTGGTGGTGGCAGGAATTTGGGCCTGGCAAAACAACAGAAGATGGTTGGTTAACGTCGTTGCCGTGTTTGGTGGTATACATTTCTACACACAGTGGTTCGAGCGACTCGGTGCATCTGCAGAAACCGTGTTGCTTGCTGGTCTGATTGCGCTTGGCTTTGCGATAGGAATACGATACTTAAACGCTAACTTTGTTAAAGAGGCTTAAAAGGCATGACGGTGAACTTCACACGTGGGATTAAAAAATCAGGTATTGTTCACCATGATGTTTGTGGGAGTATTATCAATACTGATTTGATTTTTCTCTTCCCAGTAGTCCTTCAAGCCATCATCACCCTTTTTAATAGCCCAGTCTTTTAGCAAGTTGCGATCGCCTTCGTAAGAATAATACGGCACAGCCATTCCGCAAGAAGCCTGCACCATATCAATTGAGAGATCGAAGATTTGCCTGGCACCGGCTAACGGTTCGAATAAAGGGAAAAGCTCGTTCCACGCGACATCGTTTTTGTGAATAACCTTGGCAGTGCCATAAAGTCGAAGAATAAGCGGAGCGCCTTCAAACGCACAGAACATGATTGTCATGCGCGGGTTAAGTTGAACATGAGCAGAGGTTTCATTTCCGCTACCGGTTACATTGAGCCATACCGCGCGATTTTTCCCTAGAACCCGAAACGAGTCCATCCCTTTGGGCGATACATTGACCCGGCTGTCGGTGGTAGCTGTCCCTACAAAAAACATCTTTTGCTCAGCAATGAATTGCCTGTGCATATCTGATAACTCGTTGTAACGTGTACCCATATTTTTCCTTGATAAGGTTTAGAGAAGAATTTAACAGACGATTACAGCCTTCTTCAAGAAGGCCAGATTTGATTGGCTAATCATAACAAGACTCTTTATTTTCAACCATTAGTAATTATTTCTGTCACCCCTTCTCTATTAATAGCATATTGCTTACACAACGCATAAAGCGCTGGAATAACTATCAACGTTAACAAGGTCGATGATACCATACCGCCTACCATAGGGGCGGCAATCCGACGCATGACTTCTGAACCTGTGCCCGTACGCCATAAAATGGGTAACAAGCCCGCCATAATCGCGGTGACGGTCATTATCTTAGGTCGTAACCGCTCCGCTGCCCCCGTCATTAACGCTTTATATAAATCAATCTCGCTAAACAGCCGCTGTTCTTCAAGGCAGTGTCGGCGTTGTTCCTGATAGGCTTGATCCAAATAAATCAGCATCACCACCCCGGTTTCAGCAGCCACACCCGCTAAAGCGATAAACCCGACTCCCACCGCCACACTGACATTATAGTCCAGCATCCAGACCAACCAGATACCGCCCACTAAGGCAAAAGGCACCGACAACATCACAATTAATGTCTCAGTCAAGCGGCCGAAATTAAGATACAGCAACACAAATATAATACACAAGGTCAACGGCACTACTAATTCCAGCCGCTGTTTGGCTCGCTCCATATATTCAAACTGACCACTCCAGGCAATATAGTAACCCGCCGGAAACTTAACCGCTTGCTCCACCGCTTGTTTCGCATCACGCACATAACCATCGATATCCCGCCCCCGCATATCCACATAAATATAAGCCGATAACGAAGCGTTTTCAGTGCGTATCGACGGTGAACCTTTAGTCAAACTCAGATGCGCTAACTGACCCAAGGGAATCATCGCTCCGCCAGCGGTTGGCACCAGAATATGCTCAGCCATGGCTTGCGGACTATCTCGTAACTCACGAGGATACCGGACAATCACCGCAAAACGTTCACGACCTTCGACCATCATGGTAATGGTTTCCCCACCCACCGCCGTGGCGATAATATCCTGAATATCGCCCATTAACAGACCATAACGCGATAACGCTTCATAATCAGGATTAATATTTAGATAAAAGCCGCCAGTGAGCCGTTCCGCATAAGCACTGGTCGTCCCTGACACCTTTTTAACCGCCTGTTCAATCGCCTGTGCCAACCGTTCCATTTCGGTTAAATCCTTCCCAAACAACTTGATCCCAATCGGGGTACGAATCCCGGTAGCCAGCATATCAATCCGGTTTTTAATCGGCATCGTCCAGGCATTACTGACACCAGGAATTTGTAACGCAGCATCCATTTCAGCAATCAACTTATCAACCGTCATCCCTGCCCGCCAAGTGGCTTCTGGCTTGAGATTAATGATGGTTTCGGACATTTCCAATGGCGCGGAATCGGTCGCTGTCAGAGCCCGACCCGCTTTACCAAACACTGATTCAACTTCAGGAAAGGTCTTAATAATACGATCTTGTGTTTGCAGCAATTCAGCCGCTTTAGTCGGTGATAAGCCCGGCAGGGTTTGAGGCATGAATAACAAAGTGCCTTCATTGAGCGTCGGCATAAACTCACCGCCCAACTTTGACGCCGGATACCAGGAGGCCCCCAGTATCAATAATGCCAGCACCAAGGTCATTTTCTTATAACGTAATGCCGCAGCAATCACAGGACGATACACCCATAACAGAAACTGGTTAATAGGATTACGTTGTTCTGGCAAGATCTTGCCCCGAACAAATAAGGACATCAATACCGGCACCAAAGTCACGGATAATAATGCCGCCCCTGCCATGGCAAAGGTCTTGGTAAATGCCAGTGGATGAAACAACCGCCCTTCCTGTGCCTCTAAGGCAAACACGGGTAAAAATGACACGGTAATAATCAACAGACTAAAAAACAGCGGAGGCCCCACCTCTGTGCAAGCATTCAACAAAATCTCTGCGCGAGGTAAGCGCCCTGAATCCCGTTCGAGGTGCTTGTGGGTATTTTCAATCATCACAATGGCCGCATCCACCATCGCACCAATGGCAATCGCAATGCCGCCCAGACTCATAATATTAGAGTTCATCCCCAGTGCTTGCATCACAATAAATGCAATCAACACGCCCACCGGTAACATTAAAATAGCCACCAAGGCACTGCGTAAATGCAATAAGAACAACACACAAACACCGGCAACCACCGCATTTTCTTCTAACAAGGTTGAGGTCAGATTCTCGATAGCCCGATGAATCAGCTCAGAGCGATCATAAACTGTTTGCACTTGCACACCCGGTGGCAGACCCGTGCTAATCTCTTGTAAACGCTGTTTAACATTACTAATCACTTCCAATGCGTTTTGACCAAACCTCGCCAGTGCAATACCTGAAACCGCTTCCCCTTCCCCATTCCATTCTGTGACACCCCGCCGCTCATCAGGCACTAACTCTACCCTTGCCACGTCACGTATTAAAACCGGAATGCCTTTCTCGGCTTTTAATACCAAACGCTCTAAATCCGCACGGCCTTTTAAATAGCCTCGCCCCCGTACCATGTATTCGGTTTCTGATAACTCAACAACTCGCCCACCCACATCCCGGTTTCCATTACGAATCGCATCACTCAGTACTTTTAAAGACACCCCGTAAGCCTGTAGTTTATGCGGATCAACGGTGACTTGATATTGCTGCACAAAACCACCGATACTGGCCACCTCGGCTACGCCTTTGGCTTTGGTCAATTGATAGCGCACAAACCAGTCTTGCAAAGTGCGCAACTCCGCTAAGGAATAACCTTTAGCCAACAGGGCATATTGATAAACCCAGCCTACCCCTGTGGCATCAGGCCCTAGCTTAGGCGTTACCGAACTGGGTAAGGTGCCATTCAGTGTGGTCAGATATTCCAGAACCCGTGAACGCGCCCAATAAATATCCGTGCCATCTTCAAAGATAACGTACACAAACGAAGCCCCGAAAAAAGAAAAGCCACGCACCACTTTTGATCTCGGTACGCTTAACATGGCCGAGGTCAGAGGATAAGTAATTTGATCCTCAACCACTTGGGGCGCCTGCCCTGGATACTCGGTATATACAATCACCTGGGCATCCGATAAATCAGGCAGCGCATCCAGGGGCATCTTCGATAAGGCATAGCCTCCGCCGATAATAATAGCCAGGGTTGCCAGCATGACCATAAACACGTTACGCAAAGACCAGGCAATAACATGGGTTAGCATGACTAATGATCTCCGTGACTTTCGTCTATCGAAGTCGGCTCGTTCACTTGACTGGCATCGGTCATCCCATCCAGGGCAGACTTAAGATTACTTTCCGCATCAATCAAAAAGTTAGCATGAGTCACGAC
>Ga0194063_10000465_pt1 | contig 29581 bp, 34 predicted proteins | sample SepL3720m_MetaG_FD_155459 | JGI IMG/M metagenome (GOLD analysis project Ga0194063, IMG submission 155459) | Anoxic zone freshwater microbial communities from boreal shield lake in IISD Experimental Lakes Area, Ontario, Canada - Sep2016-L373-20m | ecosystem: Environmental > Aquatic > Freshwater...
TGATCTTACTAACTGGCTGGTTGAGTACAACTTCGAGCGTCCGCACCAGTCTCTGGACTACCAAACGCCAATAGAGTATGCTCATCACAAATATTTCCAAGTGTTACCGATGTACCCTGCCAGTACGGCATCTAGCAGAGAATGATATAATTAGCGGTATGGCAAAAAAGATTGAAGTTGAACCGGTATTAGATGCATCGTCAGCTGGTGTGGATCATGCTCAATCAGATAGTGAATCGGAAAATGTAGCTGCGGCGATGACGCGCTTTTTGGCTAGAATCAAGCTGTGGGCTTGGATAGCACAAGAAGAGCCGGAGGCAGCTTCCTTGCTTTTAAACCAAGGCAATGTGGAAGTTGCAATTCAGGAAATTTCAAAAGGTAGTGTGAGCGATGAAGCATTGAGAGAGAAAACTTTAGAGGCTTTGGGAGTAAAAGAAGATTTTGAAAAAAGACTACCAACAACCCCATTAACTGCAATTATGGGAAAGGCAAACACTACAAAGCAGGCCAAATTTGCAGGTGATGTAATGATTGACTTTGGTGGTAACAAGAAAACAGTCGAAGATTGGATTGCTGATCTTGCTAAGCAAACAAATCCAGATAAGGGATTAGTATCTTCGGTTCAATTAAAGATTCAGGAGTTAAGTGATAAATACGGACCAATGGAGTTAAAAAAAGTTGATGTTGTGGATAGTGGTCCTTGGACAGTAATCGAAGAGAAGATAGCCACACTTAAAGTACGCGCAGAGATAATGGAAAACAAAATTCAAAGCGATTTGATCAAGGGAGATCCTTCTTTGACAACTTTGAGTAAGGAAATAAGCGACAAGTCACCTAAAAGACTTTTGCAGATTCGGCGTACAAAATTGGTCGGGTCGAATGTCGAAAGATTCGTTGATAAAGTACGAGAGGTGGCGGTAGAAGATTTGGATGAAGTAGCCTTTGGCAAATTGGGAGAGCAGGAACTACTCGATAGAATGCAAGCTGTTAACTGGGTGAGATCGCATGTAGTGATTTTGGATGATTATAAATTAAATAGTTCGGAGCGTGATAGACTACACGCAACTTTGCTGTCGCTACAAATGCGATATGAGCAGGGATTGGCAGATAAGATGGCAGAGCAATGGAAGGGCGAAGGAAAGAGCGGGGAGATGGTTGCGCTTGCTGGTGAGGGTTTGAGAAGAGCTCTATGGGAAAAGAAAAAGAAGTTGTCAGCTAGAATTGAGCTAGATGGAAAGGATGACGCGGAGAAATTTGGAAACCTGAAAAAGAATGCAGAATCAAACGCAAAAACCCTTGAAACCAAATATGCAAAAGCAGGATTCTCTCCAATCCCCCCTGAGTTTGCTGGAATTAATCCTATGACGGGCGAAATGGATCTGGATAGTATAAATAGAGAAGTTTCGATTGGCGGCAACATGGTTAAGGCTCTGGGAGTCGGTAATAAATATGATCCATATGAAGATCCAGCTTTTGAGGTTGATTTAAATGGTGGTATTACGGGTATTCAGAGAATTGTTGATCGAGCAAAACCTGCAAGCGAGGAGAATTTTAGAAGAGTATTATCAACAACGATAGAAAAAAAAGGAACTTTGAGACATCAAGCGATGGAATTGGAAAGACTGATTTCTAAAGGCGATGTTGCGGCCGCAGCCAACTTGTTTATTGCCTATTCTACTAAGATTGGATATCAAGAGACCCAGCAAGATTATACATATATGGGGGTTCGACGCCGATTGGTAGAAGCAATAGTGTTGGCAAACTCCGACTTTGCACAACAATTTAACATAAATCAATATATTGGACATTTACCCAGCCTCACCTCGCAAAAACCAGAAGAGTTTTATGCTACTCAAGCAAAAGTTTTTGCTAAGGGGAATTTGGACATTCTTCTTGGTAAAAATGCGTTAATGGGTGGTAATGTAGTTAGTTATGGTGAAGGAAAAGAGATGACTGTGTCGGTAAAAACAATGAAAGCTATGATGCGTAGCCATCGTAATCAACTAAAGATCTTAAATGCAGATGTGAACACAGACTCTTCTACTTTGAGAGGAATTCTATTGGAAGAAATGTATGGTGAAGGAGCTAGTTTGGTTGAAAGAAGAGTCGGATCTGGAAACAAGGAGCTTTTTTTGGCTTTGCCATGGCAGGATACTAAAGATTATAGAAATATTAAAGAAGTCCAAATCGGAATGAATTTTGCAAAACTCGATGTGACTGGATTTAATGGGTGGAATCAAGAAGGACATGGGGTAAATCTAGAGCAAATGCTAGATCGTAACGAGTGGATATTGAAGGATGCTCTACAACTAATGTGGTACACAGAGGACTGGATGGATGTTGTCAAAAACTTTCCCTCTGCCTCACTCCAAAATACACCTAAAGGCTTGTTGACGAACGCCTCGGCATTTGCCGATTATCGATCTAGCTTTGAATTAGTTGCCCCACCCATGCTTGATGTTGTACAGAAACTTGGAGATTTACTTGGACCTATGTCGCGATACAAGTCTGCGGATATGGTACAAGGATTTGTGCAAGCAACCCTGATTGCGGAGGCATCAAAAAGCGGAATTTCGATGGATTCTACCAAAGCAAGTGAGATAGGAGAGTTGTTTAAAAGTATACATGCGAGAAATACTACAATCGATGCAAATGGAGAATCGCTAACTTTTGCGAATAAACTTCGTGGCCGCGAGATGGCCAAGCTAGCATTTAATGATCTTACAGAAGATAGTGATCAAATTGCAGAACTACTGCGGCAAGAAATGAAAAACTTGGGAGTTGCTGCGGATAGTATTCCAACGGTGACAGCTATTCAAGATCATTACAAAAAACGGAAAGAGTACAAGAAGAGTGGCCCCCACGAGAGTCATGGACATGAATCACAGGCCACTAAGGATATGAAATACTTTGGTAACCAATATGAAGCCATATGGAATGAGGTTGATGAATTGAAGATGGATAGGCCAGAAATAATTAATGGTAAGAAACAGAAGAAAAGGGAAATCTGGGATGCTGTGGGTGAGCAGGAATTGTTGACACTTTGGAAAATGAATGATGCAGTGACTGGTAGGGTGGATCGTAAATATCCGATAGGAGCGATTCCACTAGCAGAAGCCAAGAAGATGTTTATCAAGGAGCTGGAGATTGACGCATTTGTGCAATTGACAGGAACTAAGTATGGAGATGATTGGGAGCAATTTGGACTTAAATATGCTCCAGCTAAGATGAAAGCCATGCAGTCGCTCTTGAAAATTGCCTCACTTAGTGGACAAGTTAAAGACTTTGTAGAGCTCAACTCAAGCCTTGATTTATTTATGACTCCAGAAAATAAGGTAGTAGTTAACACTGTATTAATGAGTGCAGTAAATCGCGCTACTAGTGGGGATCTTCTTGGGATTGATGTGTTTGGAAATAGGCCATCTAACCCACTTGCGGTTCCTTATGAAATCCCTAAAACCAAAAAAGACCATAATGGAAAGAATATACGAGGGAGCGGGTCCAATTCTATTGACTGGATTACCTTTAATGATAGTAGTGGTAAAACACACTATGCGCGAACAGCAGATGGTACCAGAGCTGTTGAAAAAGAAGATTATAAGGGAAACTGGGCTTTCCAGGAGCTCGGGATTGATATTTGGCGACCAAAACACTTCGAAATGCTATTAGATAAACTTCAAACTGAAGGAAAAATTGATGAACATACAAAACATAAACTAGCTGGGATCGTGCTTGGTGAAAGAGGAATGATTGAAAGAATTGTAAAAAAATGGAATTTGAGTGACGCAGATACGAAGAAGTGGGTTGATAGAATAAATACACCTGTTACGTGGATTCGAATGATGAGTTTGAAATTCTTTGCGTTCGATGATCCCCAGTATGCATTCTGGACGTTGTTCCACGACTACGCCAATTTTGGAGATAAGGTGATGGAAAATATTATCGGAGTTTCAGTTGGTGGTGGGGGTGGGCACGGTGGTGGACACGGCGGGCACTAAATTTGCTATTTATTTTATTGAAAGTTTGTTATTTTGCGTTGTCTCCAGCCTGTCTTACTCCATCAGGGCTACCGCCAGATTTTACGTTATTGTATAGCGCAGCCTGGCGTCGCATTTGTGCCTCTTCCTGTTGATGATTGACAACCCATTTCGGTATTACCATTCCAGCGTTTACACCCATGCCGATAGTACCAAATGCCTCGGAGGTGTATGGAGACTCCTTGACCTGGAGCCAGTCTTGGGCCATCTTAACAGCAGCTGGAGTCATAAGAAAGATAAAAAGGCCAATGATGCGCATGATGTCTGGACCAAGAATATTGCTATTTGTTAGCGTAAATGGAGGCATCCAAATGGCTCCACCCGCATCTTTGCCCCAAGTACCTTTGCCATAATCTTTGTAAAATGCTGCATTTTCGTTGATACCAAATGGGTTAATGGTGCCATCGTAATCGGCAGAGATCCAAACAGAAGAGGTTGGATTGCCAATAAAGATTGCAGCGAAAATAAACATAGCGCCAGCTACGGGGAAGGGGATAAGATAGCTAGCAGTAGTTTTGAGCCAAGTACTAAAAGCTTTACTCCCTGGCAATGCATTCATCATGATTTGTACTGGAGCTGTGATTGTCTGGACAATCAACATTACGTATGACTTTACTAAGGCAAACATAAGCTTGAGCATGGCAATCGCCATCATGATCGCAACAATAAGATATTCTAAAGTAAAAAATGAAACGACACCTGCAACTGCCCCAAGGGCGCCAGTCCCCAATCCCGATAGAGCTTCTCGTAGTGAAAGCGCCATTGCAGATACAATCCCATTGCGACCTTCAAATATTACAGACCATGCAGAATAAGACATAAGCCTGGTAATCATGGCTTGAGCCCCTGAGGCGCCATTAAGAAAGTTTGCAGAGGCGGCTAAGTAGACGATGAAGTAAATCATAAAATACATAAGATCAATCATGAATCCAACGATCGCATAACTAAAGGTAATTAGAATAAGAGTAATGAGGAGGTTGGGGATGGCGCTTTGAATGGTAACGATAGTTTGGCCACCAACCTTGGTTCGGAACATGATCATAATACCAATAACAACAAACATTATGATGTATACGGCGTAAGCAAGATTGCGGAAGGCCTGCCACATTGGGAGAAAAGTTGACATGGCATCGTAACCAGTCTGGGCTGCATATGCTTGCTTGGCACCAGGTAAGCCAATATTATCTAAAAAATTGGCAGCATATTCTCTAAAACTAGGGAGCCTATTGGTGTCGTATAGCATTGCCATTACTTTACCGCCTGTAGTGAGCAAGCCAGTAACTGAGCCATCTTTGACTTCTGGGCCAAGATAATTGGTGAGATTAGTCGACTTGGTGGTAAGTGATTCTGGGCAAGAGTTTTTGCCGCAACCAGTAATCATGATGGCGCTATCGCCGAGGAAATTGGGAATAAAGCCCTTGGCGTCTAATGACTTGGATGCTGTTGTGCCTGTGCTTTGGGCGTACGTTGCGGTGGGAGAAAAAGTAAGGAAGGAAAAGAAGGCAAAAATAAGAAGGAGAATGTACTTTTTCATACTGCGTGTATTCTAGCTAATATTTAATTTATAAGCAATCTATTGAGCGCAATAGGTTTGCGTGTAGGAAAGCGGCGCGTCTGGGAGCGTGGTGCCATTTTTGGGATTGGCGGGAGTACAGCTATCCATATATGCCTGCACGGCGTCGCAATAACTCTTGCCAGCCCCCCAACGACATTGAGAAAACTTGTCTGGTACACAACCTTGATTCATGCCGTAGTAATACCCAGTAAGTCTAATATCTGATGATTCAACGGGAAATTTCTTTGTAATTTCTGGAGTCCATTCATGACTATCGCACTGTTTGGCTTCGATACATTTTTTAACAGAAAGTAGTCTGGCGGCTAAAACAAAAGAGTCGGATTCATTACAAGGATTGAGCTTTTCTCCATTACTTAATGGACCAACCAAACCACCCATAATTTGCATAGCTCCACATGCATGTGCAGAATTGCAACAGGTATAACTTCCATATGATTGATTTGGGAGATTGGCGGAAAGATTGGTTTCCACTTTCCAAATTCCAGCAAGCATACAGCAGGGAACGCTGTACTTTTCTGCTACAGAACATATGCCGGTATCAGATGAAGCTTGATTTTGGCTATTTTGGATTTGATTATTTCCTAACTGGCAACCAGACCTGGCTCCTCTAGAGTATTCGCTTACTGATTTGTCGAATGGATTGGAATAATTTTCGGTCATTTTGCAATCATAAATATATCCTGTAACCCATTCAAATGCGCGAATAAAGTTGTTGCCTACAAACTTGGGTTGGCCGCCCGATTCGACAGAGTTGCTGTATTTGGCTTTGTCTACAACTGCTGCTTGGTCGCCCGTTGTTTGTTCGAGCTTGATTTGGTTGAGTGTATACTCGTCAAGTCCAATAATTGCTGAAGCAGGGGGAACATAAACTTCGTGATGAACAATTTTGAAGGCTTTGTCGAGAGTCTCACCCAAAACGTTAACAATAAAACTTATAACATTTTGCAATCCAGTAGCTTCGTACGAATCGGCTTGGCGAATAATGGCTTGCTCTTTGGTTGTAAAGTCGTACCCAAGCTCGATGTACCACATTTTGGTTGCAGTTTGGCGCCAACCATCGATTAGTTTGGCGAACCAATAAATATTAAAATAATTTTTGTACGGATCGTTACCTGATGCTCCAAGGTGCTTTTCGATATTTTTGGGGTATGAGAGAGAGTTGGTGAGCAAAGTGAAGGGGAGAAGGGGGTTTTTGCCGTTTGCTTGGCGAATAAGCTCTTGGGCATCGGAGAAAGAAGAGCTTTTGGAGTAAAGATCGTACACTGTAGAACAGAGAGTTGCTCTAGCATTGGGATCGGAATAAGTGGCTTGGCTGCGCCTGCGAGGGTTGCCATTAATATTTTCTTCAAGACCGCTAATGGGAGTACAGACGCTTTCTCCACCCAAAAATAAGAATTTTGGATAACAAATTGAGAGGAAAACATAACCTCGATCATATCCTGGGCCACACTCTGGAGCCCCTTGTAATAATTGATACCAAGATGGTCGCTCTGATTCTGGGAGACTAGCGACTTTGTTAAAGATATCATCGATTGAATTGAATTCGTTATTGAAGTCGCGAGGTTCTGCTGGTGGCATAACCATGTCTTGCCAATTGCTCATCAAGGCTCCAGATAGTACATGGAGTTTGTCGCCGCCATATTGAGTATCTTCCCCCAAAGCCTTCCATACAGTAACAAGAGAGCAGTTTGCGGAAGAACTACATCCAGCCTGCGAATTGAGTGGTGCTTCCCAATCTACTCCACCGAGTGGCCAGACGCCTTCTGAATTTACAGCAACGTGGGTTTGTTGCGCTTGCGCAACGGCAGTAAGCTTTCTTCTAAGTTGCTCTGGGAGTGATTGAGTGAGAACGGAACGGCCATATTGTAATAAATTATTACTTTCTTCTGGCGGAACGAAATTGTAGTAGTAGCTAGAATTTTGATATTTGGGATTTGCTAATGCTTGGCTTTTGGAATAATCTGTCGAGGTTCCAGGGGCGTCATTTCTTGGTGTTTGTTTGTAAGTACACGACCCAATGCCAGACGGTCTTTTCTTGGTAGGATTGTCTGGATCTGGTTTGGGGCATTTGGCTGAACAAGTACCACTTATCTCATTGGTTTGGTGGCTACTTCCGCCATCGAGAAGGGTAATCTTGAGCGTAACATCTCCGATGCATTCTTTTGGGTCTACCGAAGATGAAGAATCGCAGCTAATCTTGCATGTTTTTGGTCTAGAGTCACTAACAATGTCTTGACTAACAATTTTGCGACTGGGCTCGAGATTTTCGTTGAGTGGGAGAAATCGTGCTGGAATAAAACGATAGAGCGGGAAAAAGTCATTAATGTAAACTTTCTCAGGAGGAGAGATGGCCTTAGCTTTGAGTGGGATTAAAAAACTAGCAAAAGCAATGATGGTACAAATAAAAAAAACTTTTGACCATGTCATAAATCTAAAAGCTCAATTTGAATTGGGTGACTTTGGCGCCTGTTAAATTCTCAATAATGGCTAGAACGAGCCATGCAACTAGCGAAAGAACTATTCCAATAACGGCGTAGGTGAGAGTATCTTTGCCACTTTGAGCAGCTTTAGTGTCACCACCTGCAGTCATGATCTTAAACCCCCCAACTAGAAGCATGATAAAAGCAATCATGCCAAGTAATGGCATCATGGCTGTTAAGATATTGCCGAAGTATGTCCCTATGTCTGACAATTTTGCTGCATCATTGTTCATGAGCTTATTATATCAAAAACCCCGCGGGTGCGGGGTTTTTGATTATTTCAATTTAAATTAATTATATGCCTTTGGTGGAGTGATGTTGCCATCCAAGATGGAGATCCCGAAGAAGTACTGGATGATAGCCATAACTGCCCAGGCAGAAGCGACAATCGCGAGGCCAACTAAAGCAGCCGTAATACGATCGCGAGCTTCTTGGGTTTTACCCTTGTCGCCACCAGATGTTATCCACTGTACGCCACCCCAAATAAGATACATAAAGACAAGAAGGGCAGAAACGAGTAGGGCGCCCTGAATAATGCCTTGAATTAATGTACCAATGTTGGTGATTGCAACTTCGGCTGGTTTGTTAATTTTGAGCTCTGGTGCTGCTGGAGCGGCCATAGCTTGTGATATTAGATTGAACATATATTCTCCTTGTTAATTAATAATAAATTATTTCCCAATAATATCAATACCAAAAAAATAGGTGATAAGTTGAAATATCGCCCATGAGCAGGCAACTATCGCGAGGCCAACGATCCCCTGAGTAATGCGATTTTTGGCGTTTTCTAGCTTGCCCTTTTCGCCTCCCGCCAAGATCCACTCCACTCCGCCATAAAGTAGATACACAAAAGTAGCTAGGCTGGCAACAAGAATAATAGCAGGAATAGTGCGGCTGATAAACTCGCCTAAGGTGCTATTAATTGCCACGCGAGATTTAACCTCGGTATCTAGATTTGTTTGAAAAGTTCCGACTGGCATAATCTTCTATCCGGCAGTAGGCCAGGTTATATTTAATAAATTGAGTCCAATGGCAGTTTCTATGAATTTGATGATTACATAACTGGCAGCAAGAACTGCTAACCCTACTAAACCTTGGGTAATCTTGGCTTTGGATTCTTCGATTTTGCCTTTATCGCCACCAGCAGTGATCCACTCTATTCCGCCCATAAGAAAATATAGAAGGAAAGCCAGGCCACCAACAATAATGAGTGTTTGCCAAAGTGTACCAATTGTTATTGCGAATTGAGAGCCGCTGTTGTCCGGACTATCTCCACCTGGTATGGCGAGATTCTTGATTTGGGCATGAGCTTGGGGAATAAGATTAATCATAGTTTGATTACTTAAATTTTATAACTTTCATTATGGTTGCGGCAGGATTGAGGATGTCGACCCCAAGAACCTTACCCACAATCCATGTAATCGAATACGAAAGAACAATAATAATAAGACCTATTGCGGCATTGGTGAGCATGCCTTTGGCTTTCTCTATCTTGCCTTTTTCGCCACCAGCACTTACCCACTGCAAGGCACCGAATAAAAAATACAAAATAAACATAATACCGCCAACAATCGTAAGTACGGTAATTACGTTGGTAAGAATTAACTCAACTGTTTTGGCTGGGGAAGTAACTAAATCGGCATTGTAGCCCCCGGCCTGAGGAACGATATCTCCTCCTAGTTGTTTGGCTTGGGCGAGTAGGATATTCATTAATTGAAGCTCCCTGGACCAAAGACTTGGGGATTGAGAATTGCTGTTGGTGAACCAAATAGAACAAAACTAACAACTCCAGTAATTGCAGCTGCACCAACTAACACGACTAGACCTAGAAGTGACATGTTAATGTTGGTTACAGCGCTTTCTAGTTTTTTACTATCGCCATTGGCGGTGATATATGTAATTCCTGCAAAAAGAAGGTTGAAAAAGGCATAAAGACCACCAACGATAATAATTACGGAAGAAATATTGCTGATAAATTTGGTTAATCCATTGGCAGACTCAACACTACCATAGCTTTGGAAGTTCTCGAGGGGGTTTTTGATGTTGCCAAAAGCATTTGCCATAGTGATTATTATAAACTACTATTTGTTATTTGAATGCCTGTTAATACCTGAATCAGTTGTATTATCCAAAATGAGGCAAACACAACAACAAGACCAATTATAGCAGAGGTAATAATTTTTTGCCCTTCTTGGATTTTGTGTGTGTCGTTTGCACTACTTACAATAGTAAAGCCTCCAAGAAGTATCATAAAAAAGATGACAAGCCCGGCGGCAATATAGACGTTGGGAAGAATGCTGTTGAATAAAACATTGAGGCTTGAATATTGAGTGCTCACGGCAGAACCATCTTGAAGTTTGAGACAATCGCTAAGTGTTGCTGGACACGCCATATGGCTAATATTATAGCAGGGAGTAAAATAGTTGGATATGGATGAAGCTGTAAGGCAGGTACTATCTGGTAACAAAGGTGCAGCAACGCTATTTTATCGGCGATTTGAAGGGTTGTTGCGGCACTTTTTGCAACAAAAAGTGAGCAATGACACGGTTGTAGAAGAGCTGCTGCAGGATACTTTTTTGTCGGCGTTTGATGCTTTACCAATGTATCGAGGTGAAGCTAGTGTCAAAACATGGCTAATATCTATTGCAAAACATGAAGTGGCAGACTACTACCGCAAAAGATATGTGAGAAAGGTTGTAGAGCAAACGGGGATTCTCTGGGATGGTGTTGCAGAGTCGCTTACAACCCCTGAGATTGAATGGAAAAAAACAGAAATGAGCGAAAGATTTGATAGGGCATTTGCGCGAATGTCAAAGAAATATCAGAAAATAATTGAAATGAGGTATCAAAAAGAATTATCTGTAAAAGAAATTGCAAAAAAATTGACATTGCCATTTAAAGCAACAGAATCGTTGATTTTCAGAGCAAGAATAGCTTTTGCGGAGGCATATGGTACGGAGTGAAAGAGAATTTTTACAATTACTTGAACAAAGAGCAGTTGAAGAAAAAGAGGTTGTTGCCAGTGGAATACTCCCTGAATGGGCGGCGAGACTAGGTGAGTGGTTGGCGATTAATCCCTGGCGCTCGTTGATCCCTGTTTCTATACTTATATATCTGCTATTGAGAGTGGTGGTGGGAGGTGGGCTAGTGGAAGTAGTACTAGCTATTTTTGGAGGATTCCGATGGTAGGTGGAATGAGAAAGTTTATATTATTTGGAAGCTATATTTGGGCTACAACATTGGCTGGACTGGCGGTGCATCCATACAAAAGTGTCAAGTCGATGGTATTACGTGAACATATTTTATTACCCGTAACTCTATCCCCAGTTATTGGACTTATTGCATTGTTTGTCGTTGGAAGAGTGGGGAGTAGGGTGGTACACCTATTGGGATTGCCAAGAGAATTGATGGCGGCAACACTAGGAATAACCTTGATTGGGCTACTGCTTTGGCAGGGACTACTACTAGTACTGGTGTGGAGATTTGCTCGAGTGAAAGAATGATTTGGGGGAGTTGTTGCGACTAGTTGGGTATGGAAATACCAAGATTGTGGAGATTGAACCTGTTGCGAACTGAGAGTTTGGGAGCGCATCTTCAAAGGGGAAATTTCAACCCTACACCAATGGCAACTTTTGCAGAGCGAAACTTGCCAGAGGAATGTGTGAAGAATGATAAACTAGCAGCCAATCTAGAAAATGAAATGATTAATTCAGATGTTGAAATACTTAAAGTAAGAAATAGCTCTGAAAAGTTGAAATTAATACTGGTTGACGAAACACCAATTAATGTTACTGCACAAAAAATAGTGTATGAGTCTGTGGAATAATATGGGAATGGATAAGTATAAAAACCGCAAAGTTGTGCTGGTGGACTTAGATGATAGAGAGATTGGTGTTGCACCGCTTATTGAGGCGCATCGTGATGGAGGGTTGAAACATCGAGCTTTTTCTTTGATTCTTATTAACAAAGTGGGAAATAAGGTAAAAATATTGTTGCAAAGACGCGCACTAAGTAAACCTGTTTTCCCTGGTTATTGGGCTAATACGTGTTGTTACAACTTGGCTCCTGGAGAAGAATATCTAGAGAGAGCTAGAAGTAGAGTGAAGGAAGAGATGGGAATAGACCTAGGGGACGGACCTCTAAGTATTTTGTACAAGTTTAGTTATGAGGCAGAAGGCTTGAATGGTTGGTGTGAGAATGAAGTTGATACTGTGATTATCGGCGAGTGGATGGGGAAAGTTGTTCCTAACCTAGATGAAGTAGTGGACTATAAATGGTTAGAGTGGGAAGAAATGAAGGTTGACATGCAAAACAATCCAGATATCTATTCTCCATGGTGGAAGATGATTGTAAATGAGGGGAGAGTGGAAAAGTATATCGGCGAATGATTTGATTAAATGTTGCGACTAAATTGCTATGGCAACTGTTGAAAAGGCAATCAGACAAGGTGTAATAGTTCTACCACTGATTGGAGTTAAGGATGGGATAGCGGAATTGTTGACATTGCCTCAACTTGCAGAAAATGGACATAAGCGAGGAGAATACTCGCCGATGCGAGAAGGAAGTAAATTGAGGGCTATTGAAGGGCTGGAATTTCCAGGAGGTGGAGTCAAAGAACTTGAAACTATTGCGCAGGCCGGAAGGAGAGAACTTTTGGTAGAAAGCGGGGTAAATTTCTCACCTGACGTGGAATCAAGAATGAAACAGATTATTGGGGAATTTCCTGTAGTGCAGCTACGCCCAGAATTGACAGATTTTGCAGTTTCGGTTATGGTGCTTGATCTTTTACCAGATGAGGTAGAAAAAATGCGTGATAGAGGTGCGCGAAGCGTCATGCTAGGTAAAGATGGTAGGCTTGTTAACGTAGATGGGGCAGAGGTAGCTCTACGACCAGCACACGCGGACATAATGTATTTTGTTGGAGGTATTATTAATTCTTTGTATAAGTAAAATATTGGGATATTCAATTATGGCAAAAAAATTACTTTTATTAAAAATTGGTGGTGGGGTAATTACTAATAAGACCAAACGATATGGACTGCTTGAAGATGTACTAGTGCAACTGGCTAGAGAGATTGCGGATGGGTATGAGCAATTAAAAGATACTGATCTAATTATTGGTAATGGGGCTGGATCTTTTGCCCACTATTCGGCACACGAATATCGAACAGCCGAGGGATTTGTCGATGAAAGATCCAAGATAGGGGCTGGGTGGGTGAGGTTTGATGCAATAAAACTTAATCAGCTAGTTTTTGCCGAACTATTACGAGTTGGGGTGCCAGTATTCTCTTTTGCACCATCATCTTTGATGACCGTAGACAATGGTAAGGCAGAGCATGTTTGCATGGATGTTATTGAGTCAGCGCTCGAGAAGGGCATGGTACCGCTTGTTTATGGCGATGTGATGATTGATAAAACAAAAGGGTGTGGAATATTTTCTACAGAAATGGTTTTTGACCAACTTGCTAGAAGACTCGTTGAAAAATACGAAGAAGTGAGAGTAATTCATGTTAGTAGCGAAGATGGGGTATATAAGCACTCGAAGTGTAAGAAACATGGTGCTAGGGTAGACGCAGATGAAGTAGTGGAGCTGATTACAAACGACAACCTAGATAAGGTAACTAGTCTGATAAATGGGTCACATGGGATTGATGTAACTGGTGGGATGCTACACAAAGTACAAGAATGTCTTGAACTTGCCAAGCTTGGTATTAAGAGCTTGATTGTATCTGGACTTGTGGAAGCGCGAGTAAAGGAAGCTATGGTTGGAGTTAAGGTGTTGGGCACTAGGATAGAATAATAATATGACACTTGATAAAACTAGAATACCAGAGCACATTGCTATTATTATGGATGGGAATAGACGGTGGGCCAAGAGTAAAGTGTTGCCAGTTGTAGCCGGGCATGGGTACGTGGTTGATAAAGTGATAGAGCCATTAATCGAAAGATGCGGCGAACTTGGGATAAAGTACCTTACACTTTGGGCATTTTCAACAGAAAACTGGAGTAGAGATACGAAAGAAGTAGATGGGATTATGCAGTTATTTAAAAGAGCTTTGATGGAGAAGGTTGAGGGGTTTGTAAAAAAAGGAGCGAGGTTGCGAATGATTGGAGATATGAGTCGATTTTCTCCCGAATTGCAGAAAGGAATGCAGAAAGCAATCGAAACATCCTCACACAATGACAAAATTACAGTTACTTTTGCTCTTAACTATGGTGGCAGAGATGAAATTGTAAGGGCGGTGCGGAGGTATATGTCCAGTGAGGACTGTCCTACAATGCGCGTAGAGGACGCACCTTCCACCTTCGGTGTCCCGACTCGAGATTCTCTCGGGTCTCCTGTTAAGGAGCGTCCTCAAATCACAGGTCAGGCCCTAGACCTTACAGAAGATGTGCTTTCGCAGTATATGGATACGGCGGGGATGCCTGATCCGGAGTTAATTATTCGAACGGGCGGAGAACAGCGATTATCTGGATTTATGTTGTGGCAGAGCGCTTATAGTGAATTCTATTTTACTGACAAATTGATGCCAGAATTCACAAAAGAAGAACTTGAAAAAGCTTTGGAGGATTTTCAAGGTAGGCAGAGACGATTTGGAAAGTAATTAATTTACTATTGAAACTTTAAATATAACCTGCAAGATCTGGGCAATCCAGTAAGCTAGAAAAATAATTATAAACCCCATGAATGCATTGGTAATCATATGTTTGCCTTTTTCTTGAGCTTCTTTGTCGGCGGCTCCAGCAAGCATGGAAAACCCTCCAGCTACAAGCATGCCAAAAAGTATCATGCCAGCTAGTGTTAACACATAGGGTAAAAAGTAAGAGACTATGCCACCCAAGGTGTTGTTATATAGTTCGGCTTTGAGACCAATAGCGCGATTGTAAGAAGAATAGTCTACTTGTTGCGCAAAGGCTTTGGAAATTAGTGACATATGTTTATGGTCCTATTTGAGTAAATCCAGGTAGCTTGATAACATTACCTGCGGTGATGCGAAGTAAGGCGACTGAGAAAACAATAAAAATTAAACCTGTTATGGCTGCAGTAAAAAGCTCTTTGGCTTTTTTGAGTTGTTCGTGATCTCCACCAGAAGTCATATAAAGACTGGTTGCAAAAAGCATAAGAAATAACGCAATCATCCCTGCAAAGCCGACGAAAAACCCAAATAGAGTCGGACCAAACGCGTCTGTTTTGTACGGAAGGCAACCTAGAGCGGTGTTGATACCATCGGTGCAACCACTTGCTGGATCCCAGGTTTGGGTGGGAGATTTCGCGGCGGAACATTCTGTGGAAGCTTGGCAAAATACAACTGCAGATCCTGCCGCCGATGGGCATTTGGTTGACCCACTGTGGTATATCGAACTACAAACTGCTTGGACTTTGGACGGATAAAGAAACAATGAAAGTGAGAAGAGAAAGCTTAGGCATGTTAGGATATAGATATGCAGTTTTTGGGTAAAAATATATTTCATAAAGTGTTTTTTGCAGGCATAATCGTACTGGTATGTATTGTATCACGCTCAACATTTGTAAGAGCAGAGGATTGTGGGGGTAAAAATGGAGATGATTTGTACAATTGTTTGCAAAAACAGGTTGATGACTTTCAAAATCAACTAAGCTTGTCGGTGAATGCAACAACACCGCTAGAATCGGAAGTTGCCAAACTGTCGAAACAGGTTACCTCTATTCAAACCCAAATAACAGCAGCTGCCAATAAGACAAAACAACTATCTTTGTCGATTCAAGATAGAGAAAAAACAATTGCCAGTAGATATCAACTACTCTCCGTTAGAGTGAGAGATTATTACAAGAAATCAAAACTATTTTCACCAATAATGACTATGGTTACTTCTAGCTCTATTGGCGAAATGACGAGGGGAATGGTATATCGCGCAACAGCGGTTGATCAAGACAAAGACATGATAATTAGCATTACAGGTGATGTGTTGAAGCTCGAAGCTGACAAGGTAAAAGTTGAATCTGATATGAAAAAACTTGCTAGTTTGCAGGAAAAACTGGACAAACAAAAGGTATTTTTTGAACATGAAATCGCCGGCGCAAAAAAATATCAGGCGGAACTAAAAGGTAAGATAGCATCCTTGTCTGCTCAGCAACAATCGATATTGGCAGCAAAGACAGGAACATTCTCGACAACTGTTGGAGACGTGCCACTTGCTGATGATGAGAATGCATCAATTGATGGATTTCGCAATAAAGCACCAGGTGGATCATTTGCAGTATTTTCTTTTGGAGCGCCACACTTTAAGGGTATGAGCCAATATGGAGCTCTCGGTAGAGCCAAAGAAGGGCAAAATGTGGAAACAATCCTCCATGCTTATTATGGTGATGTCGTGATTAAGAAAGATTATGATGCTGGGAAACAAATTGGAGTAGCTGGTGTTGGAAGAATTGATATAGAGACTTATGTAAAGCGAATATATGAAGTACCAAATAGCTGGGGCGACCAAGGGGGGATGGAAGCACTGAAAGCACAGGCGGTTGCTGCAAGAACATATGCACTTGCTTGGACACGCGAAGGAACAGGGGGCAATATTTGTACTGATGAAGGATGCCAAGTTTATAAAAATAGCAATAAAGGTGGAAACTGGGAAGCTGCAGTTGATGCTACAAGGGGCTGGGTAATGTATCAAGACAGCAAGATTATTAGCCCGTGGTATGCATCCACGTCGGGTGGTTATCAAGAATCATACAACGCACTCGAATATCTTAAGAGTGGTAGTAGCTACAATACTCCCGCGTTTTGGGATACAAAAAATGGTAGAGATGGGTGGACTTCGCAAGCCTATGAAAAAATTGGTGGATCGCCTTGGTTTTATAAGGCATGGTATAAGAGCCGATCGGGAGATGGTTGTGGGCGCGATAATCCGTGGTTATCAGAAACAGATATGGCAGACATACTTAATGCTTGGCAGGTGTTGACAGCTGGGTCTGACGACAGGATCTCACCGAGAGGGAGTTGCTGGGGAGGTAATCCATACTCAATTGATGAACTAAAAAATAAAGGTGGGTTTACGAGTGTATCCGCAGTTTCTGTAACTTATGGGAATAATGGAGTGACGGCAAATGTAACATTTTCGACAAATAAAGGCAGCGCGACACTTGCGGGGAGTGAGTTTATGACTATTTTTAATCTGAGGGCGCCTGGTAGAGTGTCGCTTAAGTCTGGACTTTATAATATCGAGAAGAAGTGACTAGTGTGATAACATATACAGAAGTATGAACGAGATATATACGTCTGGCGTAAAAGAAGCTAAAAAGTCGATTGAAAAGATTAGAGACTTAATTGAAAAACGAGGTAGCGAATCTTTGTTTACGGCTTTTGCAACCTTCCCTAAAACCATATGTTTTGGACAACAAGAAGAAGGAGAAGAAGTAGTATTGTTTTTGCGACAGCATTTTGTGATTAATCTACCCTGGATGATATTGGTTTTGTTGGCGCTTGTTGTGCAAGCATTCTTCCCACTTTTCCCTCCATTTGCTAATTTGCCAGGCAACTACCAATTAGTAATTACTTTGATGTGGTATTTACTAGTATTTGGATTTGCTTTGGGCAAACTCATGGGGTGGTTTTTTAATATATTTATATTGACAGATGAGCGAGTAATTGATGTTGATTTTATTAACCTTTTTATGAGAAAGATATCAATAACCAAAATTGATGATATCCAAGATGTGAGTTCAACTGTTTCTGGGGCGGCGGGGACTATGTTTGGTTATGGAAGTATTGTTATCCAAACGGCGGGAGAGATGCCCGAATTTGAGATGAATAACGTACCGCATCCAGAGGAAGTGGTAAAAATTGTTAACCAGTTGGTCGACGAGGAAGAGCAAGAAAAAGTTGAAGGAAGAACAAAATGATAGATCAAGCGATTGCTAATTATTTGTTTATAATGATTAGAATTTTGGTGACTGCGATGGCAGTTGTCTATACAATTTTTGCCGTGCTTATGAGTCGACAAATAGGACAGATGACGGAAGCGGTAAAAATGAAGGATTCTGGCATAATCTTAATGCTAGGTTATGTCCATCTAATTTTTGCGATACTGGTTTTGTTTTTGGCTTTGACAATGCTTTAGATGATAGACTAAGGTGTTATGGAGAAACAATTTACTGTTGATAGTTGTGTTGGATTACCGAGTTCGAGGGAGTGGAGCCAAACTAGTACTTTTTTACTTTCAAATAATAATAAAGCTGGATTGATAGTTTCCCTTAGAATATTAGAAGTGGCAGAGCTACTAGACCTGGCAATGATTGGGCTTAAAATTATTGATGAAATACATAATGAAATTAATACAAACATTGAACAAACATCTCAGGAATGGAAAAATTACTTTGAAAAGTCGATAGAGGGTGTAGGTAAAGGTGTAGAAGTAAATATCGGAATATTTGTTGCTAATTTGGCAGAAACTAAGATTATACGAATGGGCAATATAGAAGTATTTGTGATCCGCAATGGAACAGATACCATATTATTAAAACCTGGATTGGAAACGGCTGTAATCAGAGGAAAAATACTGGAACGCGACGCGTTGATAATATTGACCAATAAACTATCTCTACAACTAGACAAGCAAATTGATGATTTGCAGATTAAGTCAAAATTGGATCAAATTATCAGACAAAGTGAAGACAGCTCGGGAATGGCTGGTTTAATTGTTGCAATAAATGAAGATAGAGAAGTTGGAGAAATTTTTGTAGGAGAAAGAAAGAAATCTAAGATATACCCAATTATTGGAATGGGATTATTGGGAATATTATTACTGATAACAGGGTTTGGAATGTGGAAGAGATCAATCATCGGGAGTGATCAATTATTTTTTGAAACAAAAACACTAGTAGAAGACAAGAAACGAGTTATTGAAGGAATCGTTGAGCTTGACCCAGTAGGTGCAAAGGCCCAACTGAACCAACTAAAATTGAATGTCGATGAATACGAAAAACATGCGAAGGGAAAATATCTAGCGAATATTTTGGAAATGAGAAAAGATCTGGATGTTTTTGAGGTACAAATATTGAACAAAAGTAATGTCAACTTGACTACTTGGGTAGAGTTGAGTTTGTTAAATTTGAATAAGATGCCAAGACAAATTGTAATAGGGAATCAAGCGGTAATGTATTTTGGGACATCGGATGGACTAGTCGGGTTAAGTATTACTGATAAATCACAGGTAAAAATTAGTGCTAATGGACTAGCCAACTATGGTGACTTTGTGGTGGATGGAGTGAATATTTTTGCTCTGGGACAGGACGGAATATATGGAAAGATTAATTCTGGGAATATAGAGTTTAAAAAAATGATCGAAGCAGATGAGGCATGGCAAAACCCAAGTAGAATGATATCCTTTGGTTCTAATTTGTATGTTTTGGATTCGAGCACTGGAGAAATCTCCAAATACAATGTAAATAACAATGAGATCGGAGCTAGAAAGCGCTGGTTTGGGAAAGGGATATTGCTTGATTTATCAAAAATAGTTGATCTGGTAGTTGATGGGGATCTTTGGTTGTTGTCGTCTTCTGGAAAACTTGAGAGATATAGCAGAGGAGCGCCAATCAGATGGGAAATGGAGGGATTTACCAATAACAATAATGAAGTAAAGTTTGTTGATCCAGCGGCTGTTGCCACAAGTGAACAGGAAGTATTTGTACTAGAGCGCGGCAAGAACAGAGTTGTGGCCTTTGATAAAGAGGGAAAATATGTGAGACAGTATTTGAATGAAGGATTTGGAATTGGGAAAGACCTTGTTGTTTTTGAAGGTAGGGGGTATGTTCTTACAGATAATGAGATTAAAGTTTTTGGACTGTAGTTATCAATTTCCCCTGATACAATATACACATGATCACAAATAAAGAGGCAAGGCGAGATTTTGAGATAACCGACACGATGACTGCCGGAGTAATGCTTACCGGCGCTGAGGTGAAGAGTCTTAGGGAAGGCAGAGGGAATATGAAGGGATCGCACGCACGAATTATTGGTGGAGAAGTATTTTTGCTTGGTGTAGATATCCCCAAGTACACACATTACTCTGGCATTGAGTACGATAGTAAGCGAACAAGAAAATTGCTTTTAAAAAATAGTGAGATTGCGAAATTAACAAAAAAAATGGAAGGTAAGGCTGTAACGTTGATCCCTCTACGGTTGTTTTTTGGAGGGAGATGGGCAAAGGTAGAGGTGGGTATAGGGAGAGGTAGGAAAGAATATGAAAAGAGAGAAGTGATCAAAAAACGAGACGTAGAGCGCGAGATTTCTAGCGCTATGAAGAAGGCGAGTAGATAGGAGTGAAGTGTGGAGACGGAGGGCAGTGAGCCCTCGTCCGTATACGGTTTTTAACATCATCTACATACATAGATTGGTTTTATTGTTTAGCCTCTTTTCACTTGGGTAACAATCAGACCAAGAGTAAACCGAGGGTTGTCTTTTTTGAATATGGCTTTACCCGGACAAGGGATAAAGTTACGTCTTATGTGTGTTTCCACCCACCAACTATCCATAAGCAAGTATATTGGTGAATGCTAGTTTTGCTTAATTAAAAAATTAAACAAAAGCTGGAGCTTGGTAACCGTAATTGACTTCGCCAAAAATGGCGTTGGCAACACGATTAAAAGCTGCTGTCAGTTTTGATGCTGCAGTTATTTTTTGGCTCTTTTTTACGACTTCCTTAGCCAAAGTCGGTATGCAGATGTTAAAGAACTATCGTACACGTCAAATCATGACGTCCCCAATTGCTTGTATTGTAGCATATATCAGCCAAATTGTGATAATTTTAAGCTATGGATATTTTTGGTGTTTTGTATCCCAAGAAGTGTGTAGGATGTGGAGTCGTGGGCAAATATATGTGTCCAATATGTAAAAGCAAAATTATTTTATTTGGCCAAAGTTTGAAATATGAAGGTGTAGTGCGCAAATTAATTAAAGAGATAAAATACCGTGGTAGTTATGACATGGTTAATGAACTGGTCGAAATGTGGCTAGATAATAACTCAGCTTTGAGAAAGTGGGAAGATGATTGGATTGTAACTTCGGTACCAATGTATACGACAAAAAAGAAAATGAGGGGATATAACCAGGCTGAAATAATTGCACGATCACTAGCGAAGAGGTGGAATTTGGAATACCGAGAACTCTTGGTAAGAAATCGCGAAACAACACCAATGTATGGACTAAGCATTGATGACAGGAGCAATAATGTACGTGGAGCTTTTGAAATTAACAAATCATTGGGTCTTATCGATGTACAAAGAGTTATATTGGTAGATGATGTTTGGACAACGGGTGCGACAATGAAAGAATGTTGTAAGGTGTTAGAAAAATATGGAGTAAAAAAAGTGCAAATCGTGGCTATATCCAGATAAGGTACAATTAGCATATGAAAATTTTGTATATAGCAGCTGAGGTTGGACCATTTGTTTCGGTGGGAGGACTATCGCAGGTATTGTATTTTTTGCCAAGAGCAATTGCTGGCCAAGGAAATAGTGTGGCGATTTTTACCCCAAAATTTGGAACTATGGAAAAAACAGCTCCAACTAAGAAGGGGTGGAAATTGAAAGATGAGCTTTTTGGATTGAAGGTGCCAGTTGGATTTGAACCTGGAGATGATGACGTGGTATGCAATATTAAGTCATATGTCGACACGAAAACACAAATTAAAACATTTTTTTTGGAAAATCAAGAATATTACGAATTGAGAGCAAACGTTTTTGGTTATAAAGATGATCATGTGCGTTTCTTATTGATGTGTAAGGGGTGTTTGGAATGGTTGCTTGTACAGAAAGAGCAAAAGGGGTGGTGGCCAGATGTAATTCATTGTAATGATTGGCATGCTTCGTATTTTGTAGAACTTGCAAGAACATATCCAAGATACAAGGAAATATTGAAGAAAATTACCATCGGATTAACGGTGCACAATTTTACTTACCAGGGTAATTATGATTATCGATATTGTGCGGTAGGCGATCGAGATAATGGAAAGAAACCTTTATTAAAGTTCTTTGATACAGGATTAGCTAAACAGAACCCATTATTAAGAGCTATTGGATACGCTGATGCTGTAACAACAGTGTCGCCAACGCATGCGAGAGAAGTATTAACTGCTGAATATGGAGAGGGTCTAGATTCTTTGCTTAGGCAGGAGAGAGCAAAACTTTCGGGAATATTAAATGGTTTGGATGTAATTGAATTTGACCCTAGCAAAGATCCTTTGGTGCTACATCATTTTGATGAACAAAAGTTTTCTTTGGCGAGACTAATGAATAAGAGAGTGTTGCAAGATGAGTTTGGGTTACCACATGATGATAATGCATTTCTTATGTCATATAGTGGACGATTGTCTACCCAAAAGGGAATATCCCTCCTAGTTAAAGTAATGGAGCATTTGTTACCAGAACATCCCGATTTTCAACTAATAGTACTTGGGGGTGGTGATGATAGTTACCGTAAAGCTTTAACTGAGCTTGCACAAAAATATCCCAAACAAGTCGGTCTTCATTTGTTACCCAACTTCAAACTTCCTCGAAAAATATTTGCCGGGACAGACGCGCTATTGATCCCAAGTTTGTTTGAACCTGGCGGAATAGTAGCTCTTGAAGCATTGCGATATGGAGCAGTACCAATTGTTCGAAGAACAGGAGGATTAAACGATATTATTGTCGATTTTGATCCTGTTTCAAAAAAAGGTAATGGCTTTGCATTTATGAGAAGAGATGCTTGGGCATTTTATGGCGCCATTATTATGGCGGCAACTACTTTTCGCAATAAATCCCTTTGGACAAAATTGGTGGCTAACGGCCTGGAAGAAGATTTCTCATGGGAAGATGTCGCCAAAAAGTATAAACAATGGTACTCGAGAATGATGGAGACGAGAAAAAGAATCCTTGATTTGAAACCTCACATAGCCTATAAACAGATTGCGAAAGAAGAATAATTTGCTAGGATTGTATGTATGCTAAAAGATGAAAATAAATGGTTTGAAAAATTTCGACAATCCAAGCAATGTGATGCTCTAAAGAAAAGACCAATCGCATATTTTTGTGCTGAGTATGCTTTGTCGGATGACTTGCCAATATTTGCGGGAGGACTTGGGATACTGGCGGGTGATTATATACGTGAGGCAGCAGACCAAGGCGTTCCTTTGATTGGGGTGGGGCTATATTACATTGAAGGATTTGAACATAAAGAGCTGTCAGCTCAAGGTAAAATTGTAAGGACAAATGTGGGCATAAACCCAGAATTGGCAGGACTAAAACCTGCTGTATCAGAAACTGGTGAAGTGGTGACTATAACCGTACCCGTGCTTGATCACAATATAGTGGTAAGAGCCTGGATGTGGAAAAGAGCGGAAGTAACAGTATATTTGCTTGACACAAGAAGTGAAGATAATGCCGAACCAGATCGCCATATTACTGACAAACTATATGTTATAGACAAAGAGACTAGATTAAAGCAAGAAATGATATTAGGCATTGGAGGACTTAGAATGCTTGAGGCACTTGGTTATCACCCAAGTGCGTATCATTTAAACGAAGGCCATTCGGCATTTTTGGCATATGAGTTTATTTATCATGAGATGAAAGAGCGTAAAATTGGTTTTGATGAGGCCAAGAAAATTGCCAAAAATCATATATTGTTTACTAACCACACACTATTGCCAGCTGGTAATGATATTTTTAGCAATGATCTAGTTTCGCTGGTTTTAAATAATTATGCCAAGGAAATCGAGATCCCTATTAAAACATTAGTAGATCTTGGGCTGGTGCAACAATCTAGTACTTTTTCGATGACAATTTTGGCATTGCGTACTGCTGGTAAGATCAATGCGGTGTCAAAATTGCATGCGCAAAAAGCTAAAGAAATTTGGACTGGGCATGAAATGTTCCCAATAACTAATGGAATACATCTTGAGAGCTGGGACAAACTTGAAGAGTTAAAGTTGGTAGATAGCCATAAAAAACAAAAACAATTATTGCTCAAAAGAATTGAAGAAGTAACTGGAGAAATATGGGACGAGAAAACAATCTTGCTGGGTTGGGCAAGACGAATGGTTCATTACAAAAGACCCCTAGCTTTGGTTGAAAGATTGAAGCGTTTTGGAGAGTTGTCGCACAATGCTGCAAGACCAATAAAATTGGTATTTGCTGGTATGGCGCACCCAGCCGACGAAGACGGAATAGAGCTACTTTCGGAACTTCAATATCGACTGCAATCTGATCTTAAGGGGGTAGCTGTATTTTTGCCAAACTACAATCGAGAACTATCCGAATTGATGGTAGCTGGGTGTGATGTGTGGATTAACACTCCAGTTGTGGGGTTTGAGGCATGTGGAACTAGCGGGATGAAAGCGGCATTGAACGGAGATTTGCCGTTAACAACAAAGGATGGATGGATAGATGAAGTTAATATGTATCAAATCGGATGGTTGCTAGCTGACACTGACATCGCAAACGAAATATTGGATAAATTGGAGAAAGAAATTCTGCCGATGTATTACGAAAAGAATGAAAGTGGAGTAGTGAAGGGATGGGAAGTGATGATGCAAAATGCTCGAGAGCTTATTCAAAACGAATTTTCGATGACTAGAACATTAAGGCAATATCTCGAAGAGGGATTGGGAATAGTAATCTAGTTTAGGAATTAGGAGTTGAGTCGATAGATAATTAGCGCAGTACACATAGTAACTGTTGCTCCCCAAAACATATCTGCAAGGGCCATGTTGAGTGGAAATCCCTTCATAACAGCAAGATTGGTTAGGTCGTAAGTAGCATAACAGGTAAGCCCAAAAAGAAAGCTTTGGAAAGCAATTGTTTGGTATCCGAGCTTGTGACTAATACCTGGAAGAATAAATAATACAAGTAGTACGCCCAAATAAAGAAAGTAAAATGCGAGAGCTGCAAACCAGTTGGGGGTAGAGGACATAAGGTGTGGAACGGCTTTTTTCATCCAGGGAGAAGCTACTTGGGATATCCACAGAGCATCGAGAGCAAGAAAGGTGACAAATGATTCGATGAGTAGTTTGGCAAATTGCATACTATTTTAGTATAGCTGAAATTTGATCGAATAATGCGCCAATAATCTTGTCGTTAATATTATCGGCAGTAATTACCTGGTCGGCATATTTTTTGTATGGCTCCACATACTCAAGATACATTGGGCGAACTTGCGTAAGATATTTGTCGACAACATATTCATATGATCTGTTGAACTCATCTATGTCGCGAGTGAATCTTCGAATTAACCTAATGTCTGAGTCGGTATCTACGAATACTTTGAGATCAAAGAGATTCCTAAGGTCGGAATTTTCAAAGATCAGAATACCCTCAACGATAATGATTGGGCGAGAAGCAAGCAATATCAAGTTGGGCGAGCGAGTGTCGAGGAGAAAATCATATGTAGGGCGATTAATGGATTGATTTGAAATTAAGGTTTTGAGATCTTTAATTAGCAGATTGGTATCGTAGGCGTTGGGGTGATCATAGTTGGTGAGTTTTCTTTCTTCGAGCGTAAGCTGAGATTGATCTTTGTAGTAATGGTCGTGTGTGATACAAATGGCGTTATCGTGACCAAGCTTGGCTAATAGTTTGTTTGCTAGGGTAGTTTTGCCACTACCACTACCACCAGCAATGCCTATTAGAAATGATTTGGTCATATTAATAAGCCTTGGGTGGGCGCAATTTGCGACCAAGAGTTTTGAGGCGAATTCTGATAGCTTGTTGGTAAATCCTTTCAATTTTACTTTTAATAGGTTTGATGTCATGGCCAGCTTTTTCTAAGTCTTTCAACACATGTGTAATACCCTTGTCATAGTCGTTCTTGTATTTGGTCATAATGTCTTTCCAGACGATGTTGCTCAGAGGGGAGAGGAGACTATTGTCGTAGTTGATGACACCTTTGAGCATGAGGAGGGCAATCATGGGGTAGCTAACGGCACCAGTGTAATAGGCGGTGTTGTCGTCACTCATGATGCTATTAGTGTTTGGATCATAGACGACGTTGTAAAACTTGCCCTTAGAGCTACTGTAGCAGCGAGCTTCATTACCACCGTTTATAAGTGTAATCCGATTATCGGCAATTGCTGTTAGCGCTTCGTAAATTTTGCTTATATGAGGGGTAGACCAAGTAGACATGGAATCATTATAGATGATTGGCGGAGTACCTTATACGAAGTTATAACCTATTTTCAGTTGGCAAATTTGAAAGTAGAGGTGATTTGATCGAAGAAATTACCTCCATATTTTCTCGCTCCCTCTTCATTTGATTGAATTGTGTAAGAAAGAGTGTAAATATTATTGCCGCTTGTAACATAGAGATTGTATTCTGTTGGTTCAGTAAAGCCTTTTCCAATGCCCGTTTGGAGGATAGTTGATTGTGAGTCTATAACAACTTCGTTGTTGGTGCGAGTAAAATCGCCACCATAACCTTCTGAATTTAATCCTTGATCTGCTAGCCAATTATTTATCGAAAGACCCTTGGGATTAGTTGATGGGCCAATAACGCGAAACATTAAAGTGTATCCAGGGCCTCCTCCTGTTTGATTTGGATCTAAATAAGTGGCTTCATAGAAATCTTCGGTCATTTTAGATCCAAATTCTTTATCTTTGAGTATTAAATCAGAGAACATTGGAGGATATTTGAATTCGAAAACATTATTCTTGAATTGTTTCCAATTAGAATTGGTTGTCATAGGTGAGGGTGTTGGTTGTGTGTTCCGCGTGGTTGTAGTGGCTGTTTTTCTCAATGATTGTACCTGTACGTAGAAGTAAACCATTCCAGAGAGAAAGATGAGTGAAATGAGTGACAAAATAACTAAGGGTAGTTGAGATGGTTTTGGTGGAAGTGAAGATATTGGAGGGGTGGTTATAGGAGGAAGTGGAGAGGTGAGAGTTTGAATTGGTTGAGTTTGATCATTTTCCATACGAATACTATCTCAAATGAGGAGGAATATAGCAAGGGTATTTGTAAATCTTTTATAAGTTACTCTGGCGGATTTATAGTTTATTTATAAACTGCGGAGACGGTGGGATTCGAACCCACGTGACTCTTACGAGTCAACGGTTTAGCGAACCGTCCGAGTACCATTGTCGCACGTCTCCAATCAATGATTGGCGGAGGGGAAGGGATTTGAACCCTTGGTAGGTTTCCCTACGGAGGTTTAGTAAACCTCTGCACTAGACCACTATGCGACCCCTCCATGGGGCGGAGAGTACAGGGGTCGAACCTGTTGGGGATTACTCCCATTAGTTTTCAAGACTAACGCATTACCGTCCTGCCCACTCTCCAGTATTTGTATTATACCTGAGATATAATGAAATCATGAATGAATTGAGAAAAGAAGAAATTTCAGCGGGAGGAGTGGTGTATCGGAAAGTTGAAAATGAATACGAGTTCTTGATTGGAAAACATTCTGGATACCACAAATGGGTATTGCCAAAAGGACTTGTTGAGAAAGGTGAAAACAAAGAGGAGGCGGCAGTAAGAGAGGTGGCTGAGGAGGTTGGTGTTGTTGCAAAAATTGTTAACTTGTCGCCACTTAAAACAATAGAATACTGGTATTTTGCTGATCTTGACCTAAGTGGAGACACAACTCGAAGAGTGGCTAAATACGCAGAAGAGGGTGGAGCTAAAACCAGAATACACAAAAAAGTATTTTTTTACCTTATGGAAATAGAGAAAGATCTTGGAGCAGCAGGGTGGGAAATGGAAGAGAGAAAGTGGATTAATTTTGAAGAAGGTAAAAGAATGCTTGCATTTGATACTGAGCGCTTGGTTTGGGAGGCAGCTGGGAAAGAACTAGGGTGCCTCTGATCAGAATCGAACTGATATTACCAGCTTCGGAGGCCAGTGTTCTATCCGTTAAACTACAGAGACAGTATTTAGCTACCGAAACTTATTGTGCACCCAGGAAGAATTGAACTTCCATCAAGGATTCCGCAAACCCCTATTCTATCCGTTAAACTATGGGTGCACTTTGACAAGTTTGATATAAACTTGTAGTCGTATTATAGCTTACCTGGGGAGTTTCTCAAATAATTATTAGTTTTCGAGAGGAATTTTGTCGCTGATCCACTTACTAGCTTTGTCTACAAATGAATTTTCGGGCTTAATAAGCTCTAGACGCTCTCCAATTTCTTTAAGAATATTCTCGCGTAACTTGGGATTGATGACTAACAAAATAAGACCAGGAAGGGCAGTTTTGGTACGACAAACAATTAGTTCTTGATCCCATTGTTTTTTGACCCAGAAACTAGTGAGAGCGTTCCAATCATAGAGCTTATTGTCTGTTCTTATGCCCCTGGTTGTAATCTGAGTAAGACTATCTTCTGGTTTGTGAGAGGCCAAAACATAAGAAAGAAATGCAAAAGAAATAATGACGCCAATAAGAAGAAATTCTTTGAGAAGGAGGAGGATGACGCCTAGTAAGAAGGCTATACTACCTATGGTTGTATAAAATTCTCTGGTGCGCTCTTTGTATGGCCTTGATGGGGCAGTCCATTCTAAGATAAGCCTCTCAACTTTGATGCTCTCTGGTAAATCATCAATGCCACTAAGATTGGGTTGTGTAGGTTCTTTTGAATTATTGAGCAAATTCTGGTCCATGCTTTGATTATAGCAGTTTGGGAGGGTGTAGCTGAAGCGATTGGTAGACTTCGAGAGTGCCAACGTCGTGATAATAACCATTCCCACCTAGATTAAAAGCATAAATAGAAATAACCTTAAGAAGGTATGGCAAAATACTCCCAGGAGAATCTGCTGAATTGCCTGATTGATAGTAATCTACAATTTTTGAAATTACTGCGCGTGGGAAGTAATAAAATGGTACTGCGCGAAGATTGCTGGGTGGGTTACTTGGTTTTTCGACAAATGACTCAAGTTGATCGTCTTTGATAATAGCGCAACCCAATTTATTTTGAATTAACGAAAGATCGTTGGTGGGGCATACAACTGTTGCTGGTGAAGTAGGGTGAAGTTGAATAAATGACAAGAACTTAGACCAATCGAGCGAAGTGAGTGTATCGCTTGCAAGAACTAATAGATCATCTTGCCAGTGAGTTTGATTGAGTGCAAATACTAAATCACCTATGGCGCCAAGGCGATGATCTGAATCAACAACTTGATTGTCAAATATGGTCAGGCCAAGGCTGTTGTAATATTTTTGTTTCCAACTATTGAATTGATTAATATAGGTGTGATTGGTAACCAATGACCAACTAACTCCAGGAAGTAGAGGAATTAATGGATTTAATGTGTAATTAAGAATTGGTTTGTCTGCAAGCGGTAACAGAGCTTTGGGGATAGTACTAGTAAGTGGGCGAAGTCTTGTTGCAAAACCCGCTGCAAGAACAATTACTTTCATTACCAAATCTTATAAGTTACCTGTACAGCTTGGCCAATCTTGATGCCTCCATTGGCAACGATCTCAGCATTTTGTGATTGGCTGTCTTTAATAACAGATTGAGCTGTTGAGCCAGAGCTGGCTTG
>Ga0194063_10000467_pt1 | contig 29443 bp, 34 predicted proteins | sample SepL3720m_MetaG_FD_155459 | JGI IMG/M metagenome (GOLD analysis project Ga0194063, IMG submission 155459) | Anoxic zone freshwater microbial communities from boreal shield lake in IISD Experimental Lakes Area, Ontario, Canada - Sep2016-L373-20m | ecosystem: Environmental > Aquatic > Freshwater...
TCGTCAGATCGACCGCTTCTGCGATTGTGCGAAGAAGAGAGTTTACCCTTTTAAGAGGTAAGCGCCCGCCTTTTGCCTTGATACGCGTGTGCTTCTGAACGCTATTATTTAATCATAGTTTAGCTAAAAATACTAGCATAAGTAATAAAAATGAGTTAATATGTACTTAGGCTGGTGCGCATAAGGGGTAACCTTTGCGCGAGTAAAATAAAAATATTACGAAAAAACAAAAAAGTGCCCCGGGTGGGCGCGCAACAGCAAAAAAATAGGTTCGCTCTTAGTGATAAGGGCGAACTTTTTTTCATATACTACTTATGTTAAAATTATATTTAACATATTATAATTTATAAAAATAAATAAGGATTACTATGCAACCAAATCAACCACAAGAAAACGATAGACAAGATTTAGCTCAGCAGCTGAATGATACATTAAACGGTCAAAATGTGGAAAATTACCAACAACCAATACAACAACCTTCGGTTATCGAACAGCCGGTAGTAGCCCCTCAAGTAATTAGTCCTGATATTATTACTAATCAACCTGCTGTAGGCAACCAATTATTTGCTGCCGCCCCAGTAGTTGAATCACCAATAAGCACTGAGCCACAAATAGTTAACGGTTTTGAACCAGTAAGTAATAACGAGGCTGTAGCCCCAGTTGCGATTGCTCGCAAGAAAAGCAAAAAGTCTTTATTGATAATTATTATTTGCTCAGTATTGGTTATGATTTTTGGCGGGGCTGCGCTTGCGTATAATTTTTGGTACTCAAATCCAGATAAAGTAATGTCAGATGCGGTAATTAACGCTATTATGGCTAAGTCAATTATATATACTGGCGATATTAAACTAAGCAACAATGACTCCAGTCTAGCCGTCAGTGTTAACGCATCTCAAGACAGATCGTCTGGGAAAATAGATGCAACGTTAACTATTTCGTTTGCTGGTAATAATTATATAGTCGGTACAAGCACGATTATAGATGGTAAGGGCGATATTTACATAAAAGTTGATAAGCTCGCAGCGATTGCAGACCAAATTAGTTCTATGGGCATAGATAGGACTGAAATAGATAAATTTGTAGTTAAGGTTAATAATAAATGGGTAAAAGTATCAAGTAGCGACCTTGCTTCGTTCTCTGGGGCAAAAGATTGTCTAACTTCATCTATCAGTAATTTTAAAGATGATAAAGCAGCTATTAAGGAAATTACTGATGTTTACAATAAATCACAATTTATTGTTATAGACAAAGAGCTGGGTAAAGAAGATGGTAGTTTTGGTTATTCAGTAAAAGGTGACAGTGAAGCTGCAAAATCATTTGTTAAAAATGTAAAAACTACTAAGATATATACTACTTTAAAGAATTGCGATAGTAATTTTGATATATCAACTGAAGATATCGATTTTAGTAAGCAGTATGCTACAAACTTCAGTAACGAAGTCTGGGTTGATAGCTGGTCTCATAATATATCGAAAGTTGTTCTTTCTGGTAAATTTGACGAAACTAAATTATCAGCAACTATCGGGACTAAGTTTGGTCAGCCAGTTGTTGTTGAAGCCCCAGGTGAATCTATAGACCTAAAGGACGTTTTAACTGATTTATTCAGTGTGTATAGCTCATTCTCGCAACCTAGTGTTGAATATACGCCAGCTGATAATAACGATTTCCGCCCAATAGATGACATATAGGGTTGAGTTGTGATCAATAAAGTCGTTTATATGAGCCGTATTTAATAATTTGATTTTCAATCATTTTTCACCCCTGTAGTAACTCAGGGGTGAATTTGTTATAATGTATGAATTATGAAACGCTATAACCCAGTAGAAATAGAAAAGAAGTGGCAGAAAGTTTGGGAGCAAAACGAAACTTATAAAGTTGACTTCAGTAATCATACAAAGCCTAAATATTATGGTATGAGCATGCTTGCTGGCGTTACTGGTTCAGGTATCCATGTTGGGCATGGACGAACCTATCAATTTAGCGATATTAAGGTTAGAGCAAAGCGTCAACAAGGTTTTAACGCCTATATGCCTATTGGGTGGGATTCATTTGGGCTTCCAGTTGAGAGCTATGCTATTAAAATAGGTAAAACTCCCAGAATTGCTCATGATGAGGTATTAGTAAATTTTAAAAATCAGTTAAAGCGTTTGGGGTATAGTTATGATTGGTCAAAGGAGATTAGTACTGCTGACCCTAGCTATTATAAGTGGACTCAATGGATATTCAATCAATTATATAAACACGGGCTAGCCTATCAAAAACAAAGCCCTCAGTGGTGGTGCGAAACTGATCAAACAGTCTTGGCTAATGAACAAGTAGAAGGCGGAAAATGTTGGCGTTGCGGTAACCAAGTATCAAAAAAGAATCTTAAGCAATGGTTCTTCAAGATTACTGATTATGCTGAGGAAATACTTGAGGCAACTGATGCTTTAGATTGGACCGAAATGGTCAAGACTATGCAAAAAAATTGGATAGGGCGTTCAGAAGGGGCTGAGGTTGATTTTAAGATTGAAGGTAGTGATAAAGACATAACAGTATTCACAACAAGGCCTGATACTTTATTCGGTGCGACATTTATTGTTTTAGCTCCTGAGCACGAATTAGTTAAAAGTTTATCTAACGATGAGACTCGTGAAAAAGTTGGGCTATATGTTAGTGAGGCGGCTAGCAAATCTGAGATTGAGCGTATGAATGAAACTCGTGAAAAAACAGGTGTCTTTACGGGTAGTTATGCTATTAACCCAGTAAATAATGAAAAATTACCTATTTGGGTTGCTGATTATGTTTTATCTGGTTATGGCACTGGAGCAATCATGGCCGTTCCGGCTCATGACGAAAGAGACTTTGAATTTGCCAATAAGTTTAATATAGCCGTAACGTATGTTATAGAAAAACCAAATAAAGAGCTAATAGAAGGCTTGTATGCTGGTGAAGGGATTATGATCAATAGTGGTAAATTCAATGGTATGCAATCGAGTGAAGCACGGGAAAAGATTGTATCTTGGCTAGAAGAGGAAAATACCGGCAAAACTAAAGTCAGTTTCAAAATGAGGGATTGGTTGATCAGCCGTCAACGTTATTGGGGAGCACCAATTCCAATAATTCATTGTGATGATTGCGGTGCGGTGCCGGTTCCTGATGATCAGCTACCAGTTATTTTGCCGGATATTAAGGATTTTAAGCCAAAAGATGGGAATGTTTCTGCTTTGGCTGGAGAGACAGAATGGTTAAATGTTCCTTGTCCAAAATGCGGTAAACCGGCAAAAAGAGAAACTGATACTATGGACGGCTACGCTTGTAGTAGTTGGTACTTCTTGCGTTATCTTGATCCGTTCAACGATAAGCAAGCATGGGATCCTGAAGTGGAATCGTATTGGGGCCCAGTTGATTATTATAATGGCGCTGACCATGCCGTTGCTCATTTGCTTTATGCTAGGTTTTGGCAAAGATTCTTTTATAAGTTAGGTCTAGTCTCTACGCCCGAGCCTTTTAAACATATGATGTATAATGCCCATATTTTAGCTACAGATGGTTCAAAAATGAGCAAATCGAGAGGTAATGTTGTCGATCCTCTTGAGATAATAGATAGTGGCTACGGTGCTGATAGTCTACGGGTGTACGAGATATTTATTGCTCCCTATGACTTAGAGGCACCATGGGATACTAGAGGGGTACCTGGTACTTATCGATTCTTAAATCGTGTTTGGACATTAGTCCAAGAATATATCGAGTCTGGAAAGATTGATGTGGGTGAATCAATTTCTAAGGAAATACTAGTAGTCGCACATAAGACTGCAAAAAAAGTTACATCTGACATTGAAGAGGAAAAGTTTAATACAGCAATCTCGTCTATGATGGAAGCAGTTAATAACTATTATAAAATTAAGAGTGTTAATAAGATTGGCAAATCTGAATCTTGGGATTTTGCGATTGAAAGTCTATTGCAAATATTATCTCCATTTGCCCCGCATATTACAGAGGAACTATGGAGCCAAATTGGGCATACTGACACGATCCATATAGATTACTGGCCAAAATGGGACAACAAATATCTACAAACAGATATAACTACTATAGTTATTCAAGTAAATAGCAAAGTTCGTGCAAAAATTGAAGTAGAAACTGGCACAGGTGAAGAAGAGGTCAAAATGTTAGCCTTAGAGCAAGCTAATGTTGTTAAGTTCCTTGAAGGAAAAAAGCCAACAAAAGTTATATATATCGCAGGTCGGTTAGTAAATATTGTCTGTTAGGTATTTATTTTCCAATAGGACTATATGCATCAATATTTGAAGTGGTCGTATCGACGCTTATAGGGACAACTATTTCATAACCAATAGGTATGACTTGTGGTAAGTTCACATTCAATGACTTTATGCGATCTACTATAAATCTAAGGTCGACTTTTTCTCTACCTTCGACGGTCATAGCCGCATCATTTAAACCATCGCCACTTGAAAAAACAAATTCTTTTGTTTCGTTTGAGAATACGATATTATTATTATCCAAAATTATATCTAATACGCCAGGCTCATTATTCTCGGTAGCGATTCTTTGTTGCTCGATTAATGAATTATTTGAACCAGTTCTTATGGTGACGAATACTATAGCCGAAAGAGCTAAAGCCCCTAGAGCCATAAGAGTTCTTCTTTTCCATTTATTAGATTCATTTTGTTCGACATATTTATTATTAGCTTCTGGTCTAATATTCTGCGTGGCTAATTTTGACTTAATATCAAATAGTTCAATTTCTTCGTGTCTATTTTTGTCTTCTTCTGTGTCTGTTTTGTTGTCGTCTTGCATATGCATATATTATGGCACCGTTTAAGGTCATAAGCAATAGCTTTAAAAACACTTGAGTTAAGAGGTATTTTAAGTTATAATGGACATAAGTTTTAATATAATAACCTACAAAGGAGCACTTTTTTATGGGACAACCTAAGAAACAGACCAGCCCACGTAAAACTGGCTTGCGTCGCAGCCATCTGCGTCTTGAACTAGCCCGACGTGTCAACAAAAAATCACCAGTCAAAGCTTTTACTACAGCTAAAAAATCTGGCAAAGCACTTGCTAAGTAAGTGATTTAAATTACCTTAAAACATAATAAAGAAAGAATCAAAGCGCTATGGCATCTAATCGCCACCTTGGTCGTATTGTCGCATTACAAACATTGTACGAATATGAATTTCGGGTACAATCTGCAGATGCATCAGTCGATATAGACGAAATTTTAGACCGTAATCTTGTTCGATATGAATCAGCGATTGACGATAAGATATTTGTTAATACAATCGTAAAGGGTGTTTTAGAAAAACAGTCTGATTTAGATGCTAAAATTCAGCCAATCGCTCCAGAATGGCCAATTGACCAAATAGCTAGGATTGATCGTAATATTTTACGTATCGGTCTATATGAATTATTACATCAATCAGAAGTTGTTCCTCCTAAGGTCGCAATTAATGAGGCGGTTGAATTAGCAAAAGCTTTCGGTTCTGATAACTCGAGCAAGTTTATAAATGGAGTGCTTGGCACTGCATATCGTACGCTTGTGGAGGGATTAACCAATGACAGCAGTACCACAGATTGAAAAATTAAAGAAATATTTTAATCGTAAAAAACATCAAATTCAGGAGATAGTAAGAGAGCCAACTTCAGGTGGTATTATTTTTCGTAGAGACAAGGATGGCGAAGTAGAAATTCTTCTCATACAGGATGGGAAAAACCGTTGGACTATACCAAAGGGCCATATAGAAGAAGGGGAGACTGCCCAGGATACTGCTAAGCGAGAAATTGGAGAAGAGGCTGGCTTAACTAATATTGAAATACTTGGTTGGTTAGGCAAGATACATTTTCGTTATCGTCGTGTTGATAGGTTAGTTTTGATGACTACGCAAATATATCTTGTTAGAGCGCTTGGCGATACCGACGCTACCCAAAAAGAGGACTGGATGAATGATATTAAGTGGTTTAAATTTCAAGATGCTTTAGAATCTATTGAGTACGAAGATATTGGCAAATTAATGTTACTCGCTATGAAGCGGATAAGACAGGAGAATTTGTGAGCGGAATGCAGACAACACCATATCAAGATTTTGCAAAGGAAAAATTAGGATTTGAATTTAATGATATTCAATTATTAATCACAGCCTTAACCCATCGTAGCTATGTTAATGAGCATAAGAAAAGCGTTAGTGAGCATAACGAACGCTTAGAGTTTCTTGGCGATGCAGTTTTAGAGTTAGTTGTTACTGATTATCTATACCGAAATCATCTTGAACAAGAAGGGGTACTGACTAGTTGGCGGGCTGCTTTAGTTCGAACCGAAAGTATTGGCGCAGCCGGAGTGGCATTGGGTTATGAGCCTTTGGTTAGGATGAGTCGAGGAGAAAAACAGGGTAGCGAACGGGCTAGGCAGCAAATATTAGCAAACGCGTTTGAGGCAGTTATTGGTGCTATTTATTTAGAGCGCGGCTATGATGATGCGGCAAATTTTATAGCAAAAAATATAATTAGTAAGTTAGATAGTGTTTTACAATCTGGCAGTTGGCGTGACGCTAAATCTCACCTACAAGAAGTATCTCAGCGTGTAGATAACCAAACTCCTCAATACAGAGTTATTAACGAGGTTGGTCCTGATCATGATAAAATCTTTACCTTAGGGGTATATGTAAATAATGAGCTTATAGGAACTGGAGCCGGCCCAAGTAAACAAGTTGCTCAGCAGCAAGCAGCACAGGCGGCACTTGAAACTTACGTAAAGCGCGGCAACTAATTGACACCAGATACAAAACAGTGTAAAATTGTCCAAGAGTTAAAAGATAAAATTTATAAATAAAGGAAATTATCAAAAATGCTAGCAATCCGTTTGCAACGTGTAGGCCGTACTGGCTACGCATCATACCGTGTGGCTGTCCAAGAATCACAACGTCATCCACTAAGTGGTAGAGTTGTCGCTTATGTAGGCGTTTATAACCCACATACAAAAGAATGCAAAATTCAAGTAGAAACAGCTCAAAAGTTTCTAGACAATGGTGCTCAACCATCACCAAGAGTAATTAAGTTATTATCAGATGCTGGTGTTAAGATGCCAAAATGGGTTATTAAGGCAGACAAAAAAACCAAATCTATTAAAAATGCTGAAAAGCTTCGCAAAAATCAGCCAGCTGCTTAGTTGTGCTACAATAAAATTACATAATAGTATCGGCCGTATAGGCGAGGGGGCAGTATGTCAACAATAGATCAACAGTTTATAGAATATACAGTTAAATCACTAGTCGGGCATCCTGATGATGTTATAGTTGATCGTTTAGTCGATGAAAAAGGGGTTTTGCTAACTCTAACTGTTAATCCAGAAGATTTAGGTAGGGTTATAGGTAAACGCGGTGTTACCGCTCAAAGTTTAAGAACGCTACTTAGGGCACTAGGAACAAAAAATGATGCACGTTATAATTTAAAAATTGTTAATACTGATGAGCAACATGAAAATAATATGAAGACATCAGATACTGATACTAGCGAGCCTGTGAATAATTTAACAGATGAGACTGTGGATAACGATTCTGATTACTCAAAAAAGACTCGTGAAGAGCTTGCGGAATTAGACGACCTGGATATATAATCATAAGTAGTTACAGGCAAATTGTCTGAACTGCGAGATAACAAAGCTCTATGCGAGCAACAATATATATTGTTGAGAGATTTATATGTTAGAAAAACCACCTCTAGGGGTGGTTTTTTTTGATTAATACTTTATTATAGTAACTGATGATAAAAATACAAATAATTACTCTGTTCCCAGAAATGTTAGAAGGTGTGTTAAACACGTCTATGATGTGGAAAGCTCAAAATAACAAATTGGTTGAGTTTAGGGCGATTAATTTACGTGACTTTGGGTTGGGAAGTCGAAAAAGAGTTGACGATACTCCATATGGTGGAGGTGATGGTATGTTGTTGATGGCAGAACCGCTTTTTAATGCGACAGAAAGTGCTAAAAAATATGACCCGACTGCAAAGGTAGTCTTAACGACACCTCGCGGGCAACGCTGGGTCCAGGCTATTGCTCAGGACTGGGCTGATAGTAAAAATGGTTACATTTTTATCTGTGGTCGCTATGAAGGCGTAGACGAACGTATACTGTCACTGGTAGATGAACAAGTTAGTGTTGGGGATTATATCTTGACGGGGGGTGAACTACCAGCAATGACGATTATTGATACTATCGTTCGTTTAATTCCAGGGGTTTTAGGGGGCGAGATGAGCACGGCAATTGAGAGCTTTAGTGACGGTGAAACCTTAGAATACCCGCAGTACACACGACCGGAGTCATTTAGAGGGCTGGACGTGCCTAAAGTTTTATTAAATGGTAATCATGCTGAAATTGCCAAGTGGCGTACTGAAAATTCATTAAAGTCAAAATAAATAAGGAACCCCGCTAAAATAGCGGGGGTTGTGGTGGATGTCGTAGAGCGATTTATTACAATATTTTTATTGTACGTGTTTATTTTTGTAACTTCGCTTAAACTTACTTTAGACCTAAGCGATAAAAAGCACAAGTATAATTATAAAAATAACAACACTTAATGAATATATTTAGTTTTAATATATATCAAAAAAACATCCACGTTGTAGCGTGAATGCTTGTTTGAATTATTCTTAAATCTATCGTGGCTGAGCGTATAGGTCTGGTGTAGAGATTACGATTTGTAAAATAATAAATGCTATAATTAACATAATTATGAATACAGAAGATATTATAAATAACCACTATTCAAACTATGACGAAGATGTCAGGTTTAACAAAGATAAAGCCCATAGAATTGAATTCTTAACTACTATAAAATATATTGATAAATACCTTAAACCTGGCGATAGGATATTAGAGATCGGGGCTGGCACTGGTGCTTACACTATTCACTATGCCAAACAAGGGTACGAAGTTGACGCGATTGAGTTGGTTAAATCCAACCTAGATATTCTTAATGCAAAAGCAACACCCGATATGAAGATTAATTCGAACCAAGGCAACGCACTGAATCTTGAGATCTACACAGACAACACTTTCGAAATTACTTTAGTACTTGGTCCGCTATATCATCTGTTTACAATGGAAGATCGGCAGAAAGCTATCAGTGAGGCAATTAGGGTTACAAAACCAAATGGGATGATCTATATAGCTTATTTGACGAACGATTCAATTATTGCAAATTATTACTTACGTAAGGGTAATATTTTTGAACTACCAGAATCTGTCAAAGACAAAAGCTATAGGCTGATCGATAGCCCTGAAGAAGTTTTTACTGGGTTTCATATAGACGAGTTTGAGCAGCTTGTAAATTTACCAAGTTTAGAGAAAGTTGGAGATGTGGCGGCAGATGGGATAAGTTATCTATTGCGAGAATACGTTGACGCACTATCTGAAGATGGATTTAAAATATGGCTAGATTATCACTTTGCTACTTGCGAAAATCGTGACTTACAGGGATACAGTTCACATATGTTATATATTTGTAAGAAAAAAGATTAACAATTATCGATACAATTTAAAAGAACCGCATTTCTGCGGTTCTTTTAAATTTTACCAATGCCACATCAGAATTAGGAACATGGGTCACTATTTCTGCTATCGCATCTGGCTGGGATGGAGGGATTTGAACCCCCGAATGCTGGTACCAAAAACCAGTGCCTTACCACTTGGCGACATCCCATTATAATTGTTAATTTGAATTTTTAAATAACATTACAGATTGTACACTATTTCAGGTGTTATCTCAAGTTTTTAATATTGATAAATGGTACTATAACCATAGTCATATATTACTTATATAAGTGTTGTCGAAAGGCCATTTTTTAATTTTAAAGTATAAATGCGGGCAAGTTAATGATTTAATAGTTTGTAAGAAGAGTAGTCATTGATAGAATACTTAGAGTTACTGTCATATAGCCTAACTATTTATTTAGACTTTATGTCTGAATATGCCTTATTTGAAAAATTACAGGCAAGTTCTTGATTGTAATTAAAATTGTTAATTGTTCCGTTGAAATTTGTATTAATGTTGCCAACATTGAGTTCAATATTCTCGTTTTCCCGATCTGAAGAAGTGACTGCTCGACACTCCCCGCTTGGGTTTATTATAAACTTTTTATTAGCCATATTTCCAATCTTTTTGATGATAACCTTATTAAATGATTGACCAGATTCAACTATGTCATTTTCAAATTGAGATGCACCTAAATAATAAGATTCGATTGCTTTAGATGAAACAAGCCTTACAGTACCGTCCCTCGTCTCTCTTTTTGTTAATTCATAAAGTATCCATCTTAACCTTGAGGTATCGATTCCTTGGTTCTCCAAAAAACTTGGGATATCTTGAATGAAACTTATATTATCATTATGGATGAGTGTCCTGATTGTTGTTTTAAGCTCTGGTCTATTTTCCTGGATAGCCCTAAGGGTCTTCAGCGAATCACTTAGTCCGCCATCTTTTATATAATCGTGCTTTCTCCAGATACTATTAATAGATTGCGATGGCCCATCTATGGGTAATCCTATTGCATTAATTTTATTAATTATTTGAGGCAATGTGTTATTGTTGTCTAACCCAGTAGTAGATAAGGTGATATATTTATTACTGCTATCTGATATATTATCTATTATATTCTCGAGATCTTTTCTTATTAAGGGCTCACCGCCAGAGATCACTACCTTATTTACATGGTCAGAACTAATATTTTCTAAATTATTAAAGATCGCCCCCCATTGTCTTGCGGTTAGTTCCTCTGCAAAGTCATATTGTTTTGAGCCCCAGCAATCTTTACAATAAAATTCGCATTTTCCAGTTACCTCAATATCAATTGTATCTGGAGTATATATAATCTTTGGTTTTTCGACTTTATCGACAGGCATTATATAATAATGTGGTTATCGGATGATTATTACAAGCTTATACGTGATGTTAATTCTATACAAGAACTAATTGCACGATGGTCAGATCCGCCATCTTTATATATTTTAAAGTTTTTAGATTTGATTGTTTTAGACGCATATATATGGTCAATTTGCATTAGGCGTATGCTAGGTAGCCACTGGTGAGCTCTCATTTTTGGTGTAGTGGTCGGCCTGTGTTTAGGGTCTAAATCGACTAGACTAGTGCTAGACTCTAAAAGTGCCAACGATTCTCCTTTGGCCATACCAATAGCTTTGGAAGAAATATCTGGAATAATAAAATGAGATATAAATTTCATGATATTACTTTTTAAAAACCCTGCAGGCCAGATGTCACTTCCGTGCATTGCATTAAAGTCCCCCATAACTATAGTCGGGATTTGGGAATTATTAATAATTAATGACAAGTCTTTGATTTGTTTAATTCTTGTTTTTTCTTGGCGGTCATCGAGGTGTATTCCTATTAAACGGATTTCTTTATCTGTGACAATATCATATGTAATGAAGGTTAATGCATTTCGCAAATTACCAAGCCTAATAATCTTAAAGTTTTTAATAGTTAACTTACTTAGGAGTAGTAGCGACGATTTATCTTCGATTGAGTCATGCCTAAACTTCATGTCGTCTTCATAGGGCACTTCATATATCTTATAACCAAAATTTATAAATTCTTGGCTTATTTTATTATCTAATCGATCATCGTTGTGAGCTTCAAGTAACAGTATTATATCTGCATTAATATATTTAATAAAACTAATAATTTTATCAGGGCTTCCTCTATGTGTTGAGGATATATCGCTAAGTCTTCCTTCTATGTTCCATGAAGCTATTATCATTATTTAATTATATCTTAAAATATTGAGTTATAATTATGAATATAATGGATACAATCAATTGGTACAGAAAATTGCACAAACCAAAATGGGCACCAAAAGAGTCTCTTTTTGGTAAGGTATGGTTGGTATTATATATTATTATTTTTATTGTTAACGCCTACGTTATGTATAGCTATATAAATGGGGTTATTAGTTTTCAGGTGGCGCTTCCGTTTTGGGCAAATTTGTTGTTTAATTTTGCATTTACACCAATACAATTTGGTCTTAAAAATAACTATCTTGCTTTGGCTGATATCTTATTAATTTTAATTACGTTAGTAGTCTCAATAGTTTCTATCTGGCCATTTTCTATAGTAGTAGCTTTAGTTTTTGTCGCTTATCTTGTTTGGGTACTCATCGCAACTATTTTACAAGCTAGTATTACATATTTAAATCATAAAGTAGTAGAATAGTATTATTAAGGAGATATTATGATTAATGTTAAAAAACCTTTATATCGGCTTCCTAAGCAAGGACAAATAGCAGGAGTATGCGCTGGGTTGGCAGAATATTTTGATTTTGATGTTACTTTAATGAGGGTTATTTTTGTCGCTGGGGGATTTATAACTGGTGGGGCGGTCGTTATTCTATATATAATCTTAGCTATAATTCTTCCTGCATCTAATGCCGAAGCCGGATCTAGCCATATGCATGCTGTAGTTGATGGTGAGATGATGGGAGAAAAATTGCATAGATTGGGCAAGGATTTAAAATCAAATAACTCAGTTTATAAAATGCGTAATTATTTAGGAATAGGCCTATTGCTATTCGGCGCCTGGTTGCTACTATCGGAGATATTCCCTCATTGGAGGATTTTTAGATGGGAGTTTATATGGCCGATATTTTTAATAATTATTGGTCTTGTGGTTATATTTAGAAAGGGTAAAGATGGAAAATAATAAAGCTAACTCAACTTTTTCAAAAAATGGCAATTGGGGCATTGGGAGGATCTTTTGGGGCCTATTATTAGTGTTAGTTGGAGTAATGCTAATAGCAGAAAATTTCGGTTATATAAACGTAAACTGGGTTGACTTATTGCGATTGTGGCCACTGCTAGTCATCGCTGCGGGTTTATCAATTCTTTCTGTAAAAAGTGTAGTATGGAAGATATTTACGATAATATTGGCAGTAGTTACGTTATCGGCTATCGCCTTTGTTGCTCTGTCTGCTTATCCTAGCTCAAGACCAATCAATAGAGAGATTCAGATTGATCAAAATGGCGTACATATGTTTTTGAAATATTAAAAGAATTTTAGTATTATTTCTGCAATAATTATTAATGCAATTGATAGCCATATTAGTATGTCTGAGCTATCATTAGTGCATTTTTTTAGGTAAACTCTAGCGGACTTATTCATTGGTAGGTCATCAATATTAATTCTTAGCCAGGCAAAACTTATTCCAAGTACTGCGCTATAACAGAATAGGCAAAATATGCAGATGCTTCCTAGTGAGAATATACTTTGCCATAAATACCAAAAACCAAATCCCAAGAAGAATGTAGTAAAAAAGTGCATAACTAGTCTTAGTATTTTGTTAATAGTGCTGCCAGTCCACCCGACCAGCCCGATCGTAAGCATCACAGCGAAGAATATTATGCACATTAAAGAGTTCGGGAAACCAAAAAACGAGCTTTGCCAAGCATCTAAAATATTTGTGCAATTAAAAATGTAATTAATATTGCATATTAATGTAGCCGAAGGATTTTCTAAAATATTTATCTTTTCTAGCAGTTGGAGAAATGATGCCAAAATACCAATTAATGACGAAATAATAATAGTTAAATATAATAATTTATCTTTATTGTGTTTTTGAAATATTCTAATCATAAGCTTAGTATATCAAATAATTAATTCAGTTATGATATATTGATATTATGAGTAAACAAATATCATTGAGCAGGTTAAAAAAATTTAATCTATTTATGGGAGGTATGCACTTTGTACAGGGTGTAGCTGTATTACTACTTAGCAAAGACTTTTTAATTACAATTAGCGGGAGCTATCTAAAATTCGATAATGTAACAAGAAGATTAGTGCCAGCATCGAAGGAACTGTTTGACATATCTTTACCATTGCTAATTGCTGCATTTTTATTTATATCTTCAGTAGCACATTTAATAATAGCAACAGTATATAATAAAAAATATAATAAAGACTTAGCTATTGGCATCAATAAAGCTCGTTGGGTAGAGTATTCAATATCGGCTAGTATAATGATGGTGGCGATTTCATTGCTAGTCGGAATATACGATTTGATGAGCTTAGTCATGATATTCGCATTGACATCTATTATGAATATCATGGGTCTAGTGATGGAAGTCCATAATCAGACAACAAAGAAGACAAGCTGGCTGAGTTATATCATTGGTTGTATATCTGGCGCAATCCCTTGGATCGCGGTTGCATTTTACTTCTGGATGAGCGCTAACAACGGCAGTAAAGCACCTGATTTTGTTTATTGGATCTTTGTTTCAATATTTATATTCTTTAACTGTTTTGCAATTAATATGGTTTTGCAATATAAAAAGATTGGTAACTGGAAAAACTATATTTACGGTGAATTAGTATATATTGTTCTGAGTTTAGTCGCTAAATCACTACTTGCTTGGCAGGTTTTTGCTGGTACTTTGCGTCCATAATTAATTATTAATTACACAGTCTAAGGCTCCGATTTTTCGGGGCCTTTTTCTATTACCTTTTTGACCGTAGTGCAAAAAAAGAATATAATAGACATTAAGTAAATAGGGGAATAGATATGGTAAAAATAATAGCAGCTAATAACGAGTCGAGATTATTAATTTTATCTAAATACGAATTGCAAGCCACTTTTTCTGGAGTTGTCGTAGGTTTCGTCTCCTGGCTCTTAACTATAGCTTTTAGTAATTTTTTAACTTTATCTTTATCTGCTAGTCTTTCTGTAGTAGCCGCTACAGTCATAGGCATTTGGATGATGATATTACTTAAAATCCCTCAACCCCTGATTGTAGCCGTTGCGGCCTCTGCTGCTCTATGGGGGATTGTATTTTGGGCAGAAGGTCTAAGCCTAGCAGGGGCTATGATATGGCATGTAGCTCTTTATGCCTTGGCATATACATTATTCTCTTGGATTACTAGATATGCAAGGCCTATTCCAGTTATTGCCTCGGTATTGATTATAATAGCCGTTTCACGAATAGTAGTCGCATTATAATGTTATAATAATGCTTATGAATCAATCTATAACATCGCTACTATTAGTAATTATAATAATTGGATTTGGTATTGCTCTATACATGCTAAACCAACGATTAAAAGAGTTAAAAAATTCTAGCGCTGTTGAATTGTTGAAATCAGATGTAACGGAATTATCTAGAGGCATAAATAGCCTCCAGCAAACCGTAGGGAACAAACTTGATAATAATAATATTTCAATGCAGACATCAATGCAAAAGCAACTTAGTGAAAGTGCTAAACTTGTAGCAGACGTTACTCAAAGATTAGCTAAGTTAGACGAAACCAATAAGAGAGTTATTGATGTTGCTGATGAATTAAAGACCTTACAGAACGTCTTACAGAATCCTAAACAGCGTGGTGTCTTTGGTGAATATTATCTAGAATCAGTATTGGACAATATATTGCCATCAAAAAATTATAAGATGCAATATAAGTTTATTGATGGTGAAATAGTTGATGCAGTTGTTTTTCTAGATAAGGGTCAGATATTGCCAATTGACAGTAAGTTCAGCCTAGAAAATTATAATCGTATGGTTGGTGAAGATAAAAAGCCTGAGAGAGAAAAATTATTGAGTAAAGTTAGGGCCGATTTAAAGAGCAGGATAGATGAAACTAGTAAATATATTAGACCGAGTGAGAATACAATGGACTTTGCGTTTATGTTTATTCCAAGTGAATCTCTATATTATGATTTGCTGATTGGTGACGTCGGAACTGGGTCGAGCGCTCGCGATTTGATAGAATATGCTTTCCGAGATAAGAAAGTTATAATCGTAAGTCCAACTAGCTTTATGGCTTACCTGCAAACTGTTTTGCAAGGTTTAAGAAGCTTGCAAATTGAAGAGCAGGCTAAGGATATTCAAATACGGGTTGGCAAGTTAGGCCAGCATATTGGCAAATTTGATGAGTTTATGGTTAAGCTCGGCAAGTCACTCGGTCAGACGGTCGGTCACTACAATGATGCCCATAAAGAACTTGGAAAAGTAGATAAGGATGTTATCAAGATATCCGGAATCAACCCTGGAATTGACCCATTATTATTAGATAAGCCAAAATTAGAAGAATAATATAAGCCCCTACGTATTTATAGGGGCTTATGATTAATTTATTTTTTTAAATTATTAACAATTACAGTCTTTGCAATCACATGACTTATTGTCTAATAGATCATTTAATGCAAAACCAGCAATGCCTCCGATGATAGGGGCGATTATATAGATCGCGATTGGCCACATATTCCAACTAATTGCGTTCGCTGTAAATGCGACTGCAGGGTTCAAAAATGTTAATGTTGTGCTAGCTGTAGTCAGGAATATTGATGTTACTGATCCAGCAATAATCAAAGCAACTAATGTCGCAAAGCCATATGTCATAGAATAAACAATCTTTGCTGATTTGATCGCTTTCGCTACGCCTAGCGCAATTATAAATGTTCCCAATAATTCAGCGAATAGTATGAACCACTCTTTTCCATTTGTTAATGTTGCTGCTTGAAACATTGTTGGGGCACTAGATAATTCTGTAGCTGCGCCTTTTAGGAATGAACTTAATACTATAAATCCAGCAGTTGCCCCGAGTGCTTGAGCCGCAATATAGCCTAAAGCACAAATTGAGCAAATCTTTCTAGTAACCCAAGCGCCAATCGTAATGGCTGGATTTATGTGAGCGCTTGATGCGCCTGCGATAATCAAAACAATACCAATTATTGCAAATGAAACAAATAATGGTTGTCCTTGGACTGCAAAAATTGTTGCAACAAGTAAGAAAGCACCGATAAATTCAGCGACTAATGCACTGATCGATGGCATGCTTTTTGTCGGACTACATTTACATAAAAATATTTTTTTAATGCTATTAGCCACTAATTTAAAATCTAACCCTGTAGACTTTTTTGGCTGTGGTTTTTTTACGGTCGTTTTTTTAGCTGACGGCTTGGCTTTTTTAGTTGCCATATACTTTGTTACCCTCCTTAATTGAAATATAAATACATTATAACATAATATTATATTAGTAAACACTAGTGGTATATACTGTGTATATGGGACTATTTATTAAACAAGATTTTGAAGGAAGAACAGAGTTACAGAATCGATTAGCTGCAGAATTACAGGAACGAGCCAAATCAAAACCAAAACCAGAAGATTTACATGATGGTGTCGAAGACTCTCAATACATAAAAGGCACAAAAACAACTACCAGTTTGGCTTTAGCTTGGATTATTATATTATTTTTATCAATTAGTATTGCAATTTGGCTAATAATAATTAGTATGGCACGCTAGGCCGTCATTAGCGTATAATAATTAACAGTTATGCAAAATATTGAAGATACCAGAAAAAATCTCTTATCAAAAATAGCACTTAGCTTATTGCCACGTGATATTTTGAAAGATGCCCAGCTTAAGCAACTATACTCAGTAATTTCTACTTTGCCATCGGATCAGCGTGGCCCCTATGGAAAGTTGATCAATGAGCTAAAACTTGAATTAGAGTCTGCTATTACAGAGCGTGAATTGGAGCTAGATAGTTCGGAAGTTGAATCTATTGACGTTACTGCGCCTTTTGATGTGAACGAGTCTCAGCCAATTTTGCTACCAACTAATAATGGGACTCAACATCCAATAACTCTCGAACTTGAAAATGTAATCGATATATTTACTCGTATGGGTTTTGAGGCAATTGAGTCGCGCCAGATAGATGATGACGAGCATATGTTTAGCACTCTTAATTTCCCAGAAAATCATCCTGCGCGGGATAGCTATGATACATTTCGCACAGAGGAAGGTTTTATACCTCCAGCCCATACTTCAACTATGCAGAATCGTATATTGAAATCTGGTAAGGCTAAATTAGAGTCGGGTGGTCAAATTGCTTCAGTTAGTTATGGAAGGACTTTTAGAAATGAAGACACAGACACTACCCATGAGCATACCTTTTATCAATGCGAGGGAGTTTTTGTAAGCCGTGATGCGAATTTAGGCCAAATGCTTGGTACCCTTAGAAGTTTTTTTGAGGTATATTATGGGCAAAAGTTGAAGATTAAAACTCAACCTGCATATTTCCCTTTTGTCGAACCAGGTTTGGAATTTGCTATTGAGCGACCAGCTTCCTTAGGTGGTAAGGAGGGCGAATGGCTTGAGATGTTGGGCTGTGGCATGATTCATCCTAATGTATTAAAAGCTGCAGGTATTGACCCTGATATTTATAAAGGATTTGCTTGGGGCGGTGGGATTGATCGTTTAGTAATGTTAAAATACAGCATTGAAGACATTCGTCATTTTGAATCTGGTAAATTAGCATTTTTGAGGAAGTTTATATGATTATTTCATTGAATTGGTTAAAAAAATTTGTTGATATCGATATTTCAGTCGATAAACTAGTTGATTTAATAAGCACTAGATTAGTAGAAATAGAGTCTGTCACTGATATTGGCAAAAAATATGAAAAAATATTATTAGTAAAAGTAATTGAATCAAAAAGGCTTGAAGGTTCTGACCATTTAAGCGTTATAAAAATTGATGATGGTGGCGTTAGTACCGATATTGATAGAGACCAAAACGGTCTGATCCAGGTGGTATGTGGTGCGCTAAATATCGCCACTGGGCAGATAGTTGTTTGGCTCCCTCCAAAATCTATTGTTCCTCAAACTTTTGGTGACCCGGAGCCATTTGAACTCGGGACAAGGAACCTTCGTGGAGTAGTCAGTAATGGTATGATTGCAAGCGCAAAAGAACTAGATTTATTTGATGATCAAACAGGGATATTAGTTATAGACGAAGAAGTTGCGCCGGGTAGTTTGTTTTCTAAGATCTATGAATTAGATGATTTTTTGTTAGATATTGAGAATAAGACTTTAACCCATAGGCCTGATTGTTTTGGAATAATTGGATTTGCTCGTGAAGTAGCGGCTATTATTGGTAAGCAATTTACTAGCCCAGATTGGGTATTGAACTTGACCCCGTATTTTGGTCAAGGTGACGGCAAAATCAGCGTAGTAATTGATAACCCAGAATTGTCAGATCGTTATCAAGCGATAGTATTGACAGAAGGTGATTGCAAAAAAAAGTCTCCAATGATAACCCAGACATACTTAGCAAGAGTCGGTGTTCGTCCGATTAGCTCGGTAGTCGACATTACAAATTATTTAATGATGTTGACCGGGCAGCCATTGCATGCGTTTGATTTTGATAAGATGGCAAAAGTAGCTGGCGATACTTATGAATATGATATCCATGTTAGAGCGGGTCGTGAGAATGAAAAATTGGAATTATTAGATGGCAGGACGATAAGCTTAACATCTGAAGATATAGTAATTGCTGCTGGTGATACAGCGGTTGGGTTAGCCGGTGCAATGGGTGGCTTGAGTACTGTTATTGACGATAATACCAGAGCTATAATTATCGAGAGTGCTACATTCAATTTATATAAATTAAGAGCAACTCAAATGCGTCACGGCATCTTTAGCGAGGCAATTACTAGGTTTACAAAAGGCCAGCCAGCAGAGCTAACTAGCCCAGTGCTAGCTGAATCTGTTCGGCTTGCAAAAGAGTGGTCTGGTTTCAGCCCAGTAACTACTGTAGCCGAAGCCTACCCTGGGAAAAAAGACAAACAAATAATTAATGTACCTCTTGAAAAAATTAATGAAATTCTAGGTATTAATATTGGGATAAAAGATGCCATTCAACCAATAGCATGTACAGAGTTTAAAGTAAAAATTGAAGATCCTTTAGTTTTAGTTGTCGAGGTGCCCTATTGGAGATCAGACATACATATTTTGGAAGATATTGTTGAAGAGGTAGGGCGTATAAATGGGTTTGATAATATTAATCCTACTTTACCAAAGAGAGACTTTACTGCGGTATATCCTGATAAGTTTGACATATTTAGGACTAAGTTACGAAAAAAATTGGTTAGAGCCGGTGCTAACGAAGTTTTAACCTATAGCTTCACGCATGGTGATATCTTGAAGAAAGTTGGGCAGAAATCTGAGGACTCATATCGTCTTGTCAATTCAATAAGCCCCGAATTGCAATATTTTAGGCAAACTATAACGCCTAGCTTACTTGCTTTAGTCCACCCAAATATTAAAAAAGGATTTGATAATTTTTCTCTATTTGAAACAAACAAAAGCCACTATAAACCAAATGGATTAACTGATGAAAATGTGCCTGTTGAAACTGATAGGCTGGCATTAGTTTTAGCTAATAAGAATATAAAAAATGGCTCTGCCTACTATCAAACTAAAAAGATCTTAAATTATATATTTGAATCTTTTGACCTAGATTTAGTATATAAGATTATAGATAACCAAGATAATAATCCAATATTAAGCCCATTTGAATACAAAAGAAGTGCCGAAATTGTTGATAAAGATTCTGGATTATTAATTGGATATATTGGTGAATATAAAAAGTCAGTTATAAAGGATTTTAAATTACCGGCTTATGTTGCTGGGTTTGAAATTAATATTCGGTCTTTGTTCGAATCGATAAAATCAGATAAAAGAATATATATTCCGTTAAGTCGTTATCCGTCCACAGAGCGCGATATATGTTTTAAGGTAAAACTTTCAGTCTTATGTGGGGATATTATTGATAAAGTCAATGAATCATTTAAAAAATTAAAATTACAAACAAACGTTGAGGTGCTTGATATTTATAAACCTGAAGGTAGCGATTATAAAAATATTACGATTAGAATAAATTTAGTTTCTAATGACCATACTTTAACAGGCGAAGAAATAAATGCTGTTATATCTAGTATTGTTGAGGACGTAAAGCTCTCCACAAACGCTACTGTCCTTTAGATTTTTATAATAATATTTGATATACTTATAATTACGTTAATTTTATAAAGAGATGAGGTTTTCCATGGCGACACCTAAATCGCAGCGGATAGGTATATGGATAGTGGCAATTGTTTTGACCGTAGGTACTCTAGGTTCGTTTTTGGTTATGGGCTTAAGTGTTAATAACCAGAAGATTGATCAAGCGCAATATCAGAAACAATATGAAGAGTATTTAGCTAGTATGAAGGAGTCTTCTAAGGCTAATGCCAGTAACTCTGAGGCTTTTGGGGGATATTCTTCTAGGCAGTTTGCTCCTAGTGGCGTTGATAAACTTATAGTTGAGGTTATTAAAGAAGGGGAAGGCGAAATTGTTAGCTCATCCGACTCTATTAATTCTAGTTATTTTGGCTGGTTATCGGATGGAACTATTTTTGATAGTAGTAAAAAAATTGGTGTAGATGATTCTCCAGTAACTTTTTCACTTGCAGGTGTTATATCTGGTTGGACAGAAGGACTTAGTGGCGTAAAAGTTGGTAGCGTAGTAAGGTTAACTATTCCATCAGAGAAGGCATATGGGCAGCAAGAGTCTGGTATTATACCAGCTAATTCGCCTCTCGAATTTATTGTCGAAATTCATAAAATTGATAATAGTACAACTCAGGAGGTTTAGCCGTGTCGGATGTTATTCATGATTTAGTTATTATAGGCGCCGGACCAAGTGCCTTAACAGCAGCAATATATACTACTCGTGAAGATATTGATACCTTATTGTTAGAAAAAGGGGTTGTTGGCGGTTTAGCTGCTATTACTGATAAGATCGATAATTATCCTGGATTTGCAGATGGGGTCGAAGGTTTTATATTAACCGACCAAATGAGAAAGCAGGCTGAGAGGTTTGGGTCAAAGATTGAGCTAGGCGACGTCACTGCTATTAATTGTGCTAAAGACATAAAAACAATTAAAGTTGATGGAAAAGAAATTAAATCTAAGGCGATATTGATTGCTTCGGGCAGCAGCTATAACAGGCTTGGTGTCCCTGGGGAGCTCGAATATTACGGTCGGGGAGTAAGTTACTGTGCTACTTGTGATGGCGCTTTTTATCGTGGTAAAAAGTTAGCCGTAATTGGTGGTGGTAATTCAGCAGTTCAGGAAGCTATATTTTTAACTCGATTTGCCAGCCATATTGATCTACTTGTCCGGAGTACTATTAAAGCTAGTGAAGTACTGCAGCGTGAGTTACAGAAGTATGTCGATGAAGGCAAAATTACCGTACATGTCGGAACGGTGACTAGCGAGATTATTGCAACCAATAACCATGTCTCTTCAGTAAGAGTTGTAGAGAATAAAAAGGATAAATTCATAGAAGCTGATGGTGTGTTTGTATTTGCAGGACTAAAGCCAAACACGCAGTTCTTGGATAATAGTGATATTAATTTAGACGAAGCTGGATTTGTTATAACCGATTTGCATTTGCAAACCAACTTACCTGGAGTGTTCGCCAGTGGTGATGTTCGTAGTGGCGCAACTATGCAGATAGCCAGTGCCGTTGGTGAAGGAGCAACTGCTGCTCAGAGTATTCGGGAATATTTAAGTGCTATAGTATAGTTATTCGTATATTAATATTTTTAATAAAAAACAAGAGGTAATAATTTAATGCAGGAATTTATTGAATCTTTAGTAGAGGGTATAAAAATAAATATATTAGGCAAAGAATATGTCGCAATCGGTTGTGTTGACTATGTTGCCCTTGGTCGTCCAACAACTGTTCATACAAAAGTATTTTTTGATGATAAGCAAGTTCTTGTAATTTCCGCTTCTAGTAATTTTGCTTGTTTTGGGAAGGACCTTGGGGCAATAACTGAAAATGATGATTTTGCTAAAAGTATATTTTATAAAGGTGATAATTATGAATTCCAAAATAGCGATTATCAAAAAGTAAAATGTGTTCGTTTTGGTAGCCCCGTTGATTTAGAGGGTGAAGTGGAATATTGGGATTATCAAGGATCTGATAATCCAAAATTACAAATAAGCTTTGCAAAAATACCAAGGACAGGCGAGAGATCTGACGTAGTGGCAATTGAACTATCTGAAGATGAATTTTATATAGTAAAGTAGGTTATTATGATAAATTTTGATCAAATATTAAACCCAGGTGATATCGATAACGGCATAGTCAATGTTGTAGTTGAGATTCCTACTGGTAGTAATAATAAAATTGAGTGGAATCGCGATGAAGAAATCATGCAGCTTGATCGAATTGAGTCTATGGCCGAACCTGCAAACTATGGTTTTATACCCCATACTTTAGGCGGTGACGGTGACGAACTTGATGTGATTATTATTAACGATAAGCCACTCCCAACAGAAACTTGTCTCAAGGCTAGAGTAATTGGTGTTATGTACCTAAATGATGAAGGCGATAAAGATGACAAAATAATTGTAGTTCCCGAAGGCGCCTCCGGTATTTTCGCTGATATTATAAATATTAGCGACATATCAAAAGAGGTAATTAATAAAATTACTTATCATTTTAATAATTATAAAAGTTCACAGAAATCAGAGGAAACAACTGTTACTGGATGGGGTAATTCAGAGGACGCAAAAAAAATAATAATTAATTCCATAAAGCTTTGGAACAACTCTGAGAATATTTAGCTTTTCTTTTTTAGATTTGGTTTCTTAATGAATGGTATTCTTGCTTTTGCAATAGTCTCAATTATATTTGTTTGCCGAAGGTAACTTCTCAATTTATTTTTTGCATGTGTTGTTGTTACTAATTCTTTCCAATCTTGTTTCGGATGTGAAGAAACGCGAGTTATAACTTCAATAATATCTCCATTTTGAAGGGGCTTGTCTAATGGGTGAATTTTATTATTTACCCTAAAACCGTATGCATGGTTTGCAATATCACTATGTACTAAATAAGCAAAGTCTAGGGGTAAGGCGCCTTCTGGCAAGTTATAAATATCACCCTTAGGGGAGTAGACGAATATACGATCGCTAAACAAATCAATATTTAGTTGATCTTTGGATATTTCTTCACCTTCTTTTAACTTGTAGGCAATTTCTTGGAGTCTATTAATCCATTGGAGGTTGGTAGGTAGTGCTATAGATTCTTTTCTTTTTGCATAATCTTTAGATGATTTTTGATCATGATAATGAAAGCTTGCCGCTAGGCCACGCTCTGCATATTCATGCATTTCTTTTGTCCTAATTTGAAATTCAACAATCTGTTCAGCCGGAGTAAGTACTGTAGTATGTAAACTTTGATATCCATTTGGCTTTGGTGTAGCTATGTAATCTTTGATTCGGCTAATCATTGGTTGGTATAAGCTGTGGATTATGCCTAATACTAAGTAGCACTCTTCTTTTTTATCAACAATTATTCGAAGAGCCATTAAATCATATATGTCGTCAATATTATTGTGAACTTTACCAAGTTTCTTATAAAGGCTATAGACGCTCTTCACTCGTCCATTTATATCAGCATCGACTCCTTGCTTTTTAAGTGCATCTTCGACCTCGTCCCTAACTTTTCCTAATTTACGGGTGCTTTTGCCTAATCTTTTTTTCATTAATATTTGTGTTTTTTTGAATTCAACAGGATCTAAATAGCTGAAGGCTAGCTCTTCAATTTCCATTCTGACCCGTCCCATTCCGAGACGGTCGGCGATTGGCCCGAATACATCCAATGATTCCCGGGCTATTTTAATTTGTTTTTCTCTAGGTAAATATTTTAGTGTTGATAGGTTATGTAATCGATCGGCTAGTTTTATGATAATAACCCTTATATCTTGACCAACTGCAATTAACAATTTTGATAAATTATCTTTTGTTTGGACTGAATAGTTATTAAGATCGCGCATCCCGGAGCGAGCTTTTGAAACTTTAGTAACCCCATCTACCAAAAAAGCTACATCATCTCCGAATAGATTTTTGATTTCTTCAGTTTTTATGTCCGTATCTTCAACCACATCATGCAATAACCCGGCTGCTACGCTGTCTGCGTCCATGCCCCAGTCAATTAATATTTTAGCTACCGCTAAAGAGTGTGTTATATATTTTTCGCCACTAGCACGATTTTGCCCACTATGTGCCTTAGCTGCGAATTCAAGAGCCATTTTTAGAGCGTCAATTTGGGGCCTTTCATAATGAGGCTTGGCGTATTCTAAAAAGTTTAATATTTCCATAATACTTTTATTATACTTTATTTATCTGTAAGCTTGCATAATTAACACTATAACGCTTATACTTTATACTATGAAGATATTTATAGGTAGCGATCACCAAGGCTTTCATTTGAAAGGGGATGTCTTTGCTTATTTGGCAAAACACGGTTACGTAGTAGAGGATGTAGGTGATCCTACGCTTGATCCTAATGATGATTTCCCGGAATTCGCACAGGCTGCAGCATTACAGGTTATTGGAAGTGACGATAAGGACCCTAGGGCAATATTGCTTTGTGGTGGGGGCCAAGGAATGGCCATGGCCGCTAACAGGTTTCGTGGCATAAGGGCAAGTGTTATCTGGGATGCTTTTGAAGCTAAGATGACTCGAAATGATAATGATAGTAATGTGTTATGCTTACCATCTAGATTATTAGAAGATGACACTAAGGCCTGGCAAGGAATAATTGAAACTTGGTTGAATACTCCTTTTGCTGATGCTGCTCGTTTTAGACGTCGTAATGCAAAAATTGATGAGGTCTAATGAGTATAGTAGCTCCAAGTATTACCGTTGAGACAGCAGATGCATATAAAACTGCAATTGATAAGTTTAAGCCTTTCGCTCAGAGAGTCCATATTGATATTAGTGATGGGCAGTTTGCACCAGTGCCATTATTGGATCTAGGAAGTTTATGGTGGCCTAGGGAGTGGATTGTTGACATTCATGCTATGGTGTCTAATCCTTTGGACTATGTCGACAAATTAATTGCTCTAAAACCACATTTAATTACTTTCCATGCAGAAACAAATATGGATCTTTTGCCTGTTATTGATAAAATAAAAAAATATAACATTAAAGTTGGCATTGCTCTATTAAAGCCAACTGTTCCGTCTTCTATTGCATATTTAATAAATGCGGTTGATCATGTCTTAGTTTTTTCTGGAGATTTAGGGCATTATGGCGGTACTGCAAGCCTCATGCAGCTTGAAAAAATTAGGTTGATTAAAGCTATAAACTCTAATGTTGAGATTGGATGGGACGGCGGTGTCTCTGTTGACAATGCCTTTACCCTAACTCAAGGTGGGGTAAATGTTTTAAATGTTGGCGGTGCTTTAAATAATGTTGCCGATCCAGCTAGTGTGTATATTGAGTTGACCAAGGAGATTAATAAGCAGGGGGTAATTTAAAAGGTGGGCATAAAGTTATCTACAATTCAATTACAGCAAAAAGCAAATATTATCCGTGAAGACATTATTTCAATGCTTGAAGCTGCAGGCAGCGGTCATAGTGCCGGATCTTTAGGTTTAGCTGATATTTTAGCTGCGCTTTATTTTAATATAATGAATATCGACCCTAAATTGCCGGACTGGTCGGATAGGGATATATTTTTATTAAGTAATGGTCATACCGTGCCAGTTCAATATGCGGCAATGGCTGAAGCTGGCTATTTTGATAAATCTGAATTATCTACTCTTCGTAAATTAGGCAGCCGATTACAGGGTCATCCTGAAAGGACAAAACTACCTGGCCTCGAAAATACTAGTGGGCCACTCGGTAGCGGATTGTCTCAAGCCGCAGGGATAGCTTATGCTTTTCAATATCTTGATGATTCAAAGCACCGGTTTGTTTATACTGTCATGGGTGATGGTGAATTAGATGAGGGGAATGTTTGGGAGGCAGCTATGTTTGCTGGTAAATATAAATTATCCCAACTAATTGCGATTATTGATAGAAATAATATTCAGATTGATGGCAATACAGAAGATGTCATGCCGTTGGAAGATTTAAGAGGGAAATGGGAAACATTTGGTTGGCACGTAATTGAGATTGATGGTCATAATATGGAGAGCATAATTGACGCTGCAAGTATGGCTAGAGCCATAACAAACAGGCCTAGCGTTATTATTGCCCATACAATACCAGGTAAAGGTGTTGATTTCATGGAATATGATTATAAATGGCATGGTATTGCGCCTAATAGTGAGCAGGCAAAAGAGGCATTAGCCAAGCTGCATACTTTAGATGGAAAAATAAACTTAGGAGATAGTCTAAGATGAGTAATTATCCATTAAATCCGAAAATATTTGACGCTGATGTATTGCAAGAACCAATTAGACTTGGTTTTGGCCGTGGCTTAAAAATTGCTGGTGAATCAAATGAAAATATTGTCGCCTTATGCGCTGATTTGACAGAAAGTACGCAAGTCCATTTATTTGCAGAAGCTTTTCCTGAAAGGTTTATTCAGGTTGGTATAGCAGAGCAAAACTTAGTGGCAGTGGCCAGTGGGCTAGCAAGCGTAGGTAAGGTCCCTTTTGCAAGTAGCTATGCAGCATTTAACCCTGGCAGGAATTGGGAACAGATTAAAACTACAGTCGCACTTAATGACCAGCCTGTTAAGATTATAGCGTCGCATGCTGGTGTAGGGGTCGGCCCAGATGGCGCAACTCATCAGATGCTTGAAGATATAGCTTTAATGCGAGTTATGCCAAATATGGTGGTAATTGCACCTGGTGACAGTATTGAGGCTCAGAAAGCTACTATAATGATTTCAAAAAATAATAAACCTAGCTATTTACGCCTAGCCCGTCCAAAAACACCAGTTTTTAGTACGTTAGATTCACCTTTTGAAATAGGGGTTGCTTATGTTTTAAGGGATGGCAGTGATGTTAGCTTATTTGGCACTGGAATTATGACTTATCAATTGCTTGTGGCCGCAGAGATAATGGCAAAAAGCGGGATAAATGCAGAGGTTGTGCATGTTCCAACTATTAAGCCATTAGACAGTGACACTATTATTGCAAGTGCAAGAAAAACCGGCAGAGTAGTTACAGCAGAAGAGGCTCAAATTAACGGAGGTTTAGGAGGTGCAATCGCTGAAGTGCTAAGTGAGCATCTGCCAACACCACTATTAAGAATCGGTATTAACGATAGATATGGGGAAAGTGGAGAGCCTGCAGAACTGCTTGAGTTCTTTGGTCTAACTGGTAAGCAAATTGCAGAAAAAGTCGAGGACTTTATCCATAAAAAACCACAGTATCACAGGGATTATTAAAAGGAGAATATATGGGGCTAACAATTAATCAGATCCGAGATAATGTAATTAGAGCCAGGCATTTAATGCAGCGCTCAAAAAATCAGCATTTTGCGGTTGGTTCTTTTAACATAGACAATCAAGAAACTTTAATCGCAATAGCTAGAGCAGCTCAAAAGCTTAATGCCCCAGTAATGGTCGAATTGAGTAAAAATGAAACTATATCTATGGGGCTACAAAATGTTAGAGATATGGTTGATAATTATAAAAAAGAGTATGGGATTGAGATGTATATAAATCTTGACCATAGCCCAACTGTAGAAGATTGCAAAAGAGCGATTGATGTTGGCTATGAATTTATACATATAGATATTAGCCAGGCTGATCATGATGCAAGTGATGAAGATATTATTTTAAAAACTAAAGAAGTAGTAGAGTATGCTAAATTTACTGGGGCAATTGTTGAGGCAGAGCCACATTATTTTGGAGGTTCGTCAGATGTTTTTAAAGAAAAAATTGATTATGAAGAAATAAAGAAGTCATTTAGTGACCCAGTTGACTCAAAAAAATTCTGTGAAACTACTGGGATTGATACTTTTGCGGCTGCTATTGGTAATTTGCACGGCAAATATCCAGTACCAAAGGTATTAGACTTAGAGTTATTGCAAAAAATAAGAGACAGTCTTGATCCAAAGGTCATGATTAGTCTACACGGTGGCAGTGATACGCCATTGCATTACTTTAAAGATGCAGCAAAGATTGGTGTAAGTAAGATTAATATAAATAGTGATTTGCGTTATGCATTTAGAACAACTTTAGATAAAGTCCTAGCGGATAACCCAGATGAATATGCTGTAGTTAAACTGATGCCAAAAGTATATAGTGCCGTTCAATCAGTTGTAGAAGAAAAAATAAGCGCTTTTGGTAGTGCGGGTAAGGCTGTCTTATAATGATCAAAATTTTATCGATTGGGGCTGCTGTCCAAGACGTATTTCTGAGTCATAGTTTAGAGTTTAAGCCGGTTACAGATATCCCTGCTCATGAGATATTCATGAAACTTGATCTAGGGGCTAAGGCTGATGTTAATAATATTGATTTCAGTACTGGAGGAGGCGCTACCAATGCTTCGGTCACTTTTGCTCGTCAAGGCCTTCACGCGCTCTTTATGGGGACTATTGGCCATGACCCGGCTGGTAATGCGGTATTAGACGATTTAGATAAAGAAGGCGTTGATACGACGCACATAAGTTATTCTGATAAGCATAAAACAGGCTACTCGTTATTACTATTAGCGCCAAGTGGTGAAAGAACCATTTTGACATATCGTGGGGCTTCAACCCATTATGAACTTAAAAATTTTAATATTGATCAAACCGAAGGCATTGATTGGATATACTTATCTAGCTTAGCTGGGAATACTGAGTTGCTT